>Ga0182737_1000244_pt1 | contig 92881 bp, 96 predicted proteins | sample eDN5th30CBELigOP_FD_128878 | JGI IMG/M metagenome (GOLD analysis project Ga0182737, IMG submission 128878) | Enriched Organic Plus compost microbial communities from Emeryville, California, USA - eDNA 5th pass 30_C BE-Lig OP (version 2) (version 2) ... | reverse complement strand
GCGTTAGCGTGGGACACGAGAACCTCCGAGTAGTGAAGACGTCAGATATCTCCACTAAGCCCGGAGGTTCTCCCCATTCACCGCAACGACACGGGCACCAACCTCATGGCCGGGTACAGCTAGGCGCGGGGGGCGGTGAAGCCGGGGGAGACGCGGGAACCCGAGGCGAGGTCCACGAGGTCGTTCGGCGCGAGGTCGAGCTCCCAGCGCCCGGCCGCTGTCTCCAGCACGCCCGCGACGGGCCGCGCGGCGAGCCCGACCACGGCGCGCGGGGCACCGGATCGGTCGGCGACCAGGCGCCAGCCGCGCGGGAACACGGCGAGCAGCTCGCGGTCGCGCCACACCGCCACCCGGGCGTCGTCGCCGGCGAGCTCGAAGCGCACCCCGTCGACGACGCGCGAGCAGGCCACCGCCTCGGCGCCTGTGCCGTGGTCGAGCCGGGTCGGCGTCATCCCGCTGAACCACAGCGTGCCGTCGGGCCGCGGCAGGATGCCGGCGTGCCGCTCGATCGCGTCGAGGAACCACAGGATCGCGGGCGAGTACTGCTCGGTGAAGCCGGGATCGCCGCTCCACGGGTCGAGGCACTGCGGGAACCGGCCTCCGCGCGCGACGGCGGAGAGCACCGGCGCGGCCGTGAGCGCGAGCTCGGCGACCCGGCCGTGCAGCTCGAACGGATGCGGCGCGCGCAGCAGCGAGAGGAAGTTCACCGGGCCGCCCCACGAGTTGCGCCCCGCGTCGGCGTCGAAGCGCGGGTCGTCGAGGGCGAGGGAGGTGAAACCGAAGTGGGAGAGGAACTTGCCGGTGTGCAGCAGGTACCGCTCGAGGGCGGCGGCGAAGAACGCGTCGTCGCCGATCTCGCACTCGAGGACGCGCAGCAGCACGTCGGACTGCACCCGGCGCAGGGCGCCCGTCGCGTCGCGGTCGTAGAAGAACCCGTCGGCCTCGTCGAAGCACTGGGCGAACAGCGCTGACTCCGACGCGGCGGCGCGGGCGTGCCACGGCGACGGGTCGAGCCCGAGCTCGGCGGCGATGAGCCCGAGATAGTGCCGCTGAGCGGCGACGTTGGCGGTGAGGTCGGGGGCGACGAACGGCAGGATCGGGTTGCCCGGGTCGACGCGCGTGGCGTCGCCGAACGGCCGGTCGGGCACGAACCAGAAGCGCGGCGACAGGTCGTGGCCGGTGTCGAAGGTGCCGAACGCCTCGACCCCTCCCGTGCCGCGGGTGTCGCGGAACCGGGCGAGCCAGGCATCCATCCCCGCCATCGCGTCGGCGAGCCGACCCAGGAAGTCGCGGTCGCGACCGGTGAGCAGGTAGTGGTTCCACACCGTCCGGGCGAACGGCGTGACGATCTGGATCTGGCTGAAACCGGGTCCGGTGTCGACGACCTTGTAGGGAAGGAGGCCGTCCTCGCGCTGGAAGGCGGCGAACTGCTCGACGGTCGCGCGCGCGACGCCGGGCGCGAAGCGCGTGAGCACCTCGGCGCTGATCGACCCGGTGCTCTCGATCCACGTGCCCGGGTACGGCCCGCCCTCGGTGAGCACGGGCGCCGTGCCCTCGCCGAGCGGGCGGATGCTGCCGTGCAGTTCGGTGAGCGCCTGGTGCCAGCGTGCCTCGAGCGGGCCGCCGAGGGCGGCGAACCCGATGCCGGCGGCCTCGATGCCCTCGCGCAGCGGCCCCTTCGGGAGGCCGGAGCCGGCGTCGGCGGCGCGGAGCCGGGCGAGGGCGTCGTCGATGACGGTCACGGGGTCATCCTCTCAGCGGTCGGGTCCGGGGCGGAACGGAAGGGGCGGCCCCGCGGGTGCGGGACCGCCCCTCCTGGGGTGTGCTGAATCAGCCTCGGGCGAGGTCCGCCGAGAGCTTGTCCACCCAGGCCTGCGCGGCCTCGAGGGGCGACAGGCGCTTGAAGAGCACCTCGGCCTCCCCGTCCTGCGTGTACTTGTTCATGTTGGCGCCGCCGTTCGGCTGGATCGGGGCGACCTCTCCGGAGTCGAGTACCGACTGCACGTAGTCGGCGGCCGACTTGCTGTTGCCCTCGAGGAGCGGGGCGACCACCGCGGCCGAGGCCGGGTTGAACGGGACGCCGCGGGTGTCCTTGATGAGCTCGAGCGCGGACGGCTCGGTGAGGAACCAGTCCATGAGCAGCGCGGCGGCGGCCGGGTGCTCCGACGCGGCGTTGATCGCCCAGAACGCGGACGGCAGCAGCGCGACACCGGTCTTGTCGGTGTCGCTCGGCGGCTTGAGGATCGCCGTCTGCCCGCCGGCCGAGTAGGTGCCGATGAGGTTGCTGTAGCCGAAGGTGATCGCGGCCTGACCCAGCGTGTAGAGCTGCTGGTCCGGCGGCAGCGCCGTGCCCGCGGTGATGACCGACGGGTCGGGCAGCGCGCCCGCCTCGAGCAGCGCGAGCTCCATCTCGTAGAACTTGGCGATGGTCTCGGCGGTGACGCCCAGCTCGCCCTCCGGCGTGTAGAGGCCGTACTCGGTCTCCTGCGCCGCGAACGTGCCGATGATGTCGGCCGATCGCATGTCGACGCCGTAGATCCGCTGGCCCTGCGCGTTCTTCAGGCCGGCCTGGCCGACCTGGCCGGCGATCGAGACGAGGTCGTCCCACGTCCAACCGTCCGTGGGCGGGGTGATGCCCGCCTGGGCGAGGATGTCGAGGTTGACGAACGCCGCGGTCGCGTTGCCGCCGGTGGGCAGGCCGTAGACGACGCCGTCGACGGTCGCGGAGGTCAACGAGAACTCCGGGTAGTCGGCGACGTGCGCGTATTGCTCGACCTGCGAGAGGTCGTAGAGCGCGCCCGCCGAGCCGTACTCCTGCGGCTTGGCGCCGCCGAGCGCGAACAGGTCGGGGGCCGTCTCGCCGCCGCCGCCGAAGTCGGTGGCGAGCCGGTTGAACAGGTCGTCCGGGCTGCCGACGGGGGTCTGGGTGACGGTGACGTTCGGGTACTCGTCCTCGAAGGCGGCGATCACCTCGGCGAAGAGCGCGGCACGGTTGTCGTCGCCCCACCACGCCATCTCGAGGGTGATCTCCTCGTCGGGGTCGAACTGCGGTCCGGAGGTGCCGGGGTCCGCTCCGGTGCAGCCGGCCAGGACGAGCGTCCCGGTGAGGGCGGCACCGAGAGCCGCGAACGCGGTCCTCGAGCGTGCTGTACGCGTCATTGCGCCTCGTTTCGTGTCGTGGTGGGTGGGGCCCACCGGGTCAGGTGCTGGCGGTCCGGGCGCCGGGGGGCGTCCGGGGCGGTCACCCGGCCGTGCGGAGCATCGTCGAGAAACCGCTTTCCCGGGAAAGTAGCAGCGAGTGGCGGGCGTGTCAACGCATCCGTGTAAGCCCGTACTCGGGCGGCGATCACGCTCAGGATCGCGGCGCGGCCGTCGAGGCGCGCAACTCGAGGTGCGGCTGGAAGACGACATCCGCCCCCGGCTCCTCGTCCTCGAGGAGCGCGTGCATGCGGTCCCAGGCCTGGCTGCCGAGCGCCGAGTTGGGCACCGACGCGGTCGTGAGCGGCGGGGTCGTGTAGCGCGCGAACGGGATGTCGTCGAAGCCCGTCACCGAGATCTCCTCCGGCACGCGCACCCCGAGCTCCTGGAGCCCGTTGACGAGTCCGATCGCCACGAGGTCGTTGTAGGCGAGCACCGCGGTCGCCGCGCTCGCCTTCACGCGGGACGCCGCCTCGACGCCGTCCTCGCTCGTGAAGCCGCCGCGCATCCGGGAGAGGGCGACATCCGGGTGCGCCCGCTCGAACTCCTCGAGCCCGCGCAGGCGGTAGCGGTTCGAGACGCTGCTCTCCGGGCCCTCGAGGTAGAGCATCCGGCGGTGCCCCAGTCCGTAGAGGTGCTCGGCGAGGGTGCGCACGCCGGACTGGTAGTCGATCGAGAGCGACGGGGCGTCGACGGCCGGCGTGGGCCGGTTGATCAGCACGAGCGGCCGGATGACCGCGGCGAGGTCGGCGAGCTGGGTGTCGGGCATGCGCGGGGCGCACAGCACGACGGCGTCGCAGCGCCGGCGCACCTCGTCGACGAGCAGCGGCTCGTCGCGGCTGGACTCGTCGGAGTCGGCGACGAGCACGCGGTAGCCGTCGCGCGCGGCCGCCTTGCTCAGGCTCGACAGGATCGCCTGGAACGCCGGGTTGGCGAGGTCGGGGACGACGAACGCGATGGCCCGGGTGCGCCCCAGGGCGAGGCTGCGGGCGTGGTGGTTGGGCGTGTAGTTGAGGGCCGCGGCGGAGGCGCGCACCCGGTCGGCGACGGCGGGGTCGCCCACGAACCTGTCGTTGAAGACGCGCGAGACCGTGGCGGGGGAGACCCCCGCGTGCCGGGCGACTTCGGAGATCGTCGCCGTCGTGGACCGCCGTGCCACCGCCGTCCTTTCGTCCCTGCTCCCGGCCCACCATAGTGGGAAGAACCGGGGCCCGTTTGACGAGCCGGGGGGAGCGGGACATAATCGTCCCGACGTCGAGAAAGCGGTTTCTCACCCCAGGTCCGAACGACGAGGAGGTCGATGTGAGCAGTCTCGGTGAACTGCGTTCCCTCGCCGTGGGGCGCAAGGGCGGTCCGAAGGTCAAGGAGCGCAAGCCCGACAACAAGGCCGCCTACCTGTTCCTCGCACCGTGGCTGCTCGGCGTCGTCGCATTCACGATCGGCCCGATGCTCGCGTCGCTGTACCTGTCGTTCACCGACTACAACCTGCTCAAGTCGCCGATCCGCAACCCTCCGCCCTTCGTCGGGTTCGAGAACTACGAGCTCATGTTCCGCGACCCGTCGTTCTGGAACTCCTTCCGGGTCACGGTCGAGTACGTGCTCGTGTCCGTCCCGCTGCAGCTCGGCGTGGCCCTCGGCCTCGCCCTCCTGCTCGACCGCGGGATGCGCGGCCTGTCGTTCTACCGCTCGATCTTCTATCTGCCGAGCCTCCTCGGCGGCTCGGTCGCCATCGCCATCCTGTGGCGCCAGGTGTTCGGCAAGGACGGCATCTTCAACGGGTTCCTCGCGATCTTCGGCATCGACGCCCCCGGCTGGATCGGGCATCCCGACTACGCGCTGTGGACGATCATCGTGCTGCACGTGTGGACGTTCGGGTCGCCCATGGTGATCTTCCTCGCCGGCCTGCGGCAGATCCCCGAGATGTTCTACGAGGCGGCCGCCGTCGACGGCGCCGGGCGCTGGCGCCGCTTCCGGTCGATCACGCTGCCGCTGCTGACGCCGATCATCTTCTTCAACCTCGTGCTGCAGATCATCTTCGCGTTCCAGACGTTCACGCAGGCCTACGTCGTCTCCGGCGGCACGGGCGGCCCGGCGGACTCGACGATGTTCTACACGCTCTTCCTCTACCGCACGGGGTTCCTGCAGTACGACATGGGCTACGCGTCCGCGATGGCCTGGTTCCTGCTGGTCGTGATCGCCGCCTTCACGGCGTTCAACTTCTGGCTGTCGAAGTTCTGGGTGTTCTATGACGACTGAAACCGCGCTCCCGCCGCTCGCGACCCGGCCCCCGGCCCGCTCGCGCGCCTCGTACCGGCGCCGCCGCATCCTCACCTCGATCGGCAAGCACGCCGGCCTCACGCTCCTGTCGCTCGTGATGGTCTACCCGCTGCTGTGGCTCGTCATCTCGAGCTTCAAGCCGAACGACCTGATCTTCCGCGACCTGAGCCTGTTCACGACGAACCTCACGATCGAGAACTACGTCAACGGCTGGAACGACCTGCAGTACCCGTTCTGGGTGTTCCTGCTGAATTCGTCGATCCTCGCGTTCGGCGCGATCCTCGGGAACCTGATCTCGTGCTCGCTCGCGGCCTACGCGTTCGCGCGGCTCAAGTTCACCGGCCGCCCGATCCTGTTCGCGATCATGCTGATGACGATCATGCTGCCGTTCCAGGTGGTGCTCGTGCCGCAGTTCACGATCTTCAAAGAGCTCGGCTGGCTCAACACGTTCCTGCCGCTGCTCGTGCCGAAGTTCCTCGCCACCGACGCTTTCTTCGTCTTCCTCATGGTGCAGTTCATCCGCGGCCTGCCGAAGGAGATCTTCGAGGCGGCGCGCATCGACGGGGCCGGACACTTCCGCTCGTTCACGCAGATCACGCTGCCGCTCATGGTGCCGGCGCTCGCGACGACCGCGATCTTCACCTTCATCTGGACGTGGTCGGACTTCTTCGGCCCGCTCATCTACCTGCGCCTGCCGGAGACGTTCCCCGCCGCCGTCGCCCTGAAGGGATTCCTCGACGTGCAGTCGAGCTCCGACTTCGGGTCGATGTTCGCGATGAGCGTCGTCTCCCTCGTCCCCCTGTTCGTCGTCTTCCTCGTCGGCCAGCGCTACCTCATCAAGGGCATCGCGACGACGGGCATCAAGTAGGACCTCATGACCCAGACCCCCCGCCACCGCTACGCCCTCGTGGGCGTGGGCTCGCGCGCCCAGATGTACCTGGATGCGATCGCCGGCCCGCACGCGGACTCCGCCGAACTCGTCGCCTGGAGCGACCCCAACCCGGGCCGCCTCGACTGGTCGGCCGCGCGCGTCCCCGCGCTCGGCGAGCCCGCACGCTTCGCCGCCGGCGGCCTCGCGGCGGCGATCGCCGAACACCGGGTCGACCGGGTCATCGTGACCTCCCCCGACGTCACGCACGCCGACCACATCGTCACCGCCCTCGACGCGGGAGCGGATGTCGTGGTCGAGAAGCCGCTCACCACGAGCGCGGAGGGGGTGCGCCGCATCGCCGAGGCGGTCGCCCGCACCGGCCGCTCGGTCACGGTGACGTTCAACTACCGATACGCCCCGCGCAACACGGCGCTGAAGCAGGTGATCGCCTCCGGCGAGATCGGCGACGTGACGAGCGTGCACTTCGAGTGGGTGCTCGACACCGCGCACGGCGCCGACTACTTCCGCCGCTGGCACCGCGACAAGGCGAACTCGGGCGGGCTGCTCGTGCACAAGTCGACCCACCACTTCGACCTCGTCAACTGGTGGCTCGCCTCCCTGCCCACCCGCGTCTTCGCGAGCGGGGGCCTGCGCTTCTACGGCGCCGAGAACGCCGCCGCCCGCGGACTCGGGCCCCGCCCCGAGCGCGGGACGACCGACTCGCCGCTGCGCGACGGGTTCAGTCTCGACCTGCGCCGCGACGACACCCTGCGCGGCCTCTACTACGACCAGGAGTCGCACGACGGCTACCTGCGCGACCGCGACGTGTTCGACCCGGGCATCACGATCGAGGACAACCTCGCGCTCGTCGTCGACTACGCCTCGGGCGCGACGATGTCGTACTCGCTCAACGCGCACTCCCCGTGGGAGGGCTACACGGTCGCCGTCAACGGCACGAAGGGCCGCGCCGAGCTGCAGGTCGTCGAGCGGGGCGCGGTGCTCCTGGATGCCGACGGTCACGCGGTCGTCGACCCGAGCGCCCGCCCGGACGACGTCGTCGGCGAGGAGACCCGCCCGGTGGGCGAGCGCCTCGTCGTGCAGTCCCACTTCGCGCAGGCGCGCGTCGTCGAGATCCCCGAGGGCGACGGCGGCCACGGTGGCGGCGACTCGCTCCTGCTCGCCGAGGTGTTCGCCGGCCCCACGGGCGACCCCCTCGGCCGCGCCGCGACCTGGACCGACGGCATCCGCTCGGTCGTCGTCGGCCTCGCGGGCAACCGCTCACTCGAGACCGGCCAGGCCGTGCGCCCCGCCGACCTCGACCTCGGGCCCGCGCTCGCCGAACTCGCCGGAGGGGAGCGATGAGCCGCTACCTCGTCACCGGCGGGGCCGGGCGCCTCGGCCGCAGCGTCGTCACGGTGCTCGCCGAGGCCGGCCACGACGTCGTCTCGGTGGATGTCGCGACCGTCGACGGGCTCCCCGCGAAGCAGGTCGTCGCCGACCTCGTCGACGCGGCGGCCACGCGCGATCTCGTCGCCCGGCTCGCGCCCGACGGCATCGTGCACCTCGCCGCGATCGCCTACCCGGGCCTGCTGCCCGACGACGAGACCTTCTCGATCAACACGCGGCTCGCCTACTCGGTGCTCGAGGCCGCGGTCTCCGCGGGCGTCGGCGCCGTACTGCTCGCGTCGAGCCCGACGGTCATCGGCTACGGCGCGCCCGGAGGCTGGGTGCCGCACGCCCTGCCGATCGACGAGCGTCATCCGCTCGCCCCGTGGAACGGGTACGCGGCGTCGAAGGCGGCGATCGAGCTGATCGGCGCGACGTTCGCCCGCCGCGACCCGGACGGCCCGCGCATCGGCGCGTTCCGCCCCTGCTACGTCATCGCCCCCGAGGAGTGGGAGGGCGCCCCCACCCAGCAGGGCCACACCGTGCTGGAGCGGCTCGACGACCCCGCGCTCTCGGCCGTCGCCCTCTTCAACTACGTGGACGCCCGCGACGCCGGCGAGTTCGTCAGGCGCTGGTTCGAGCGCGCCGAGGGCATCCCGAACGGCTCCGTCTTCTTCGTCGGCGCCCCCGATTCCCTCGTGCGCGGCCCGGTGGGCGAGGCCCTCGCCGCGTGCGTGCCGGGGGCGGGGGAGGCCGCGGTGTCGCTCGGCCCGACGGACCCGGTGTTCTCGAGCGCCCTCGCGGAGCAGCTGCTCGGCTGGCGCGCGCGCCGCACGTGGCGCACCGAACTCGCGGAGGTGGTCGGCGGTGCGTGAGCTCACCTTCCCGGACGGGGTCCTGTTCTTCCCCGTGACGGCGTTCGACGCCGCGGGTGACGTCGCGCCCGGCGTCGTCGAACAGCACGTGCGTGCGGGCGTCGACGCCGGCCCCGGCGGCGTGTTCGCCGTCTGCGGCACGGGCGAGTTCCACGCGCTCTCGCTCGACGAGTACCGCGTCGCGCTCACCGCCGCGATCGCCGGCACCGCGGGTCGCGTGCCCGTCGTCGCAGGCGCGGGCGGGGCGCTCGGCCACGCGATCGAGTGTGCCCGGGCCGCCGAAGAGCTCGGTGCCGACGGCCTCCTGCTCATGCCGCCGTACCTCGTCGCGGGACCGCAGAGCGGGCTCGTCGCCTATGTGCGCGCGATCACCGCGGCGACAGCGTTGCCGGTCATCGTCTACCACCGCGGCTCGGCGGCGCTGTCCACCTCGACGGCACGGGAACTGCTCGGGATGCCGCAGGTCGCGGGGATCAAGGACGGGGTCGGCGACGTCGCCCTCGCCCAGGAGTTCGTGCTCGCCGCCCGCGACCTCGGTCGCGACGACGCCCTCTTCTTCAACGGCCTGCTGACCGCCGAACTGAGCCAGGCGGCGTACACGGCGATCGGGGTGCCCCGGTACTCCTCCGCGGTGTTCGCGATGGCCCCGACGATCGCCAACGCCTTCTACCGGGCGCTGCGCGACGGCGACGAGGAGACGCGGATCCGCCTGCTCGACGGCTTCTACGCCCCCCTTGTCCGGCTGCGCGATGAGACCCCGGGCTTCGCCGTCGCCCTCATCAAGGCGGGGCTGCGCGAGTCGGGGCTCGAGGTCGGGCCGGTGCGCCCGCCGCTCGCCGACCCCGACGCGGCGCAGACCGCGCGGCTGCGCGACCTGCTCGCCCGCGGGCACGAGCTCAGCGTCCGATGACCCCGACGATCGCGGCGATCGCGACGCGCGCGATCCGCATCCCGCTCTCCCGGCCGTGGGGTCCCGACGTGCGCGAGGTGCACGTCGTCGCCGTCGACGTGACCGACTCGGACGGGACCACGGGATACGGGTTCTCGTGGACCCCGACGATCGGAGCCCGCGCGGTGCACGCGATGCTCGACGACCACCTGGTGCCGGCGGCGCTCGGCCGCGACACCGATCCCGGCATCTGGCATGGCCTGTGGGAGCACGTCCACGAGGCGGGCGGAGGCGGGATCACGACGGTCGCCCTCGCCGGGATCGACCTCGCGCTGTGGGACCTGCGCGCCCGCCGGGCGGGGGTGGGCTTCCCGGAGCTGCTCGGCCGGCGCCACGACAGCCAGCCCGCGTACGGGTCGGGCGTCAACCTGCACTACTCCCTCGACGAGCTCGTCGCGCAGGCGCGGCGGTGGGTGGAGGCGGGGTTCCCGGGCGTCAAGGTGAAGGTCGGCAAGCCCGACCCGCGCGAGGACGCCGACCGCATCGCCGCCGTGCGCGACGTGCTCGGCCCGGACCGGATGCTCGCGATCGACGCCAACCAGCGCTGGGACGTCGACCGCGCGACCGCCGCGCTCGAGCTGCTCGAGCCCTTCGACCCCGCGTGGATCGAGGAGCCGCTGCGCGCCGACGACCTCGCCGCCCACCGCGAGCTGCGCGCGCGCACCGGACTGCGCATCGCCCTCGGCGAGAACCTGCACACCGTCCACCGCTTCCGGGACTTCCTGGATGCCGGCGTCGCCGACGTCGTGCAGCCGAACGTCGTGCGGGTCGGCGGCATCACCCCCTTCCTACGCATCGCGGAACTCGCCCGCGAGCGGGGCGTGGAACTCGCGCCGCACCTGCTGCCCGAGGTCTCGGCGCAGCTCGCCTTCGCGCTGCCCGAGCGCACGTGGGTGGAGGACGTCGAGGACGCGGGCTTCGCCGCCCTGGGTGCGCTCGAGGCGCCGACCGGCGTCGTCATCGCCGACGGGCGCGCGTCAGGAGGCCCGGCGATCGGGCTCGGGCTGCGCTTCCGGGATCCCTCCCGTGGCCCCGAGAGAGAGGAGACGCCGTGACCGACGTCGACACCGTCGCCCGCGCGGCCGCCGCGGCCTTCGAGGCGACGCGCACCGCGACCGACGCCGAGCGCGCCGCGTGGCTCGCCGCGATCGCCGACCGGCTGGACGCCGCCGCGGACGAGCTCGTCGACCTCGCCGACGCCGAGACGGCGCTCGGCGAGACCCGGCTGCGCGGCGAGGTCGCGCGCACGACGGGGCAGCTCCGACTCTTCGGGCAGGTCGTCGTCGAGGGCTCCTACCTCGAGGCCACGATCGACCATGCCGCGCCCGACGCGACGCCGCCGCGGCCCGACCTGCGCCGGATGCTGCGTCCGCTCGGCCCGGTCGCCGTCTTCGCCGCATCCAACTTCCCGTTCGCGTTCTCCGTCGCGGGGGGCGACACCGCCTCCGCCCTCGCCGTCGGCTGCCCCGTCGTCGTGAAGACGCATCCCGGCCACCCGCGCACATCGCGGCGCACCGCCGAGCTGGTGACCGAGGCGCTCGCCGCCGCGGGCGCGCCCGCCGGGGCGTTCGCGATCGTCGAGGGGTTCGAGGAGGGCCTCGAGCTCGTCGACCATCCTGCGATCACGGCGGTCGCCTTCACCGGGTCCCTCCGCGGCGGCCGGGCGCTGCACGACCGCGCCGCCGCGCGCCCCGCCCCCATCCCCTTCTTCGGGGAGCTCGGCAGCATCAACCCGGTCGTCGTGACCGCCGAGGCCGACGCGACCCGTGGCGCGGACCTCGCGGCCGGGCTCGCCGGGTCGTTCCAGCTCGGCGCGGGCCAGTTCTGCACCAAGCCGGGCGTCGTCTTCGTGCCGGAGGGCTCCGCGCTCGAGGCGGCGCTCCCCGCGCTGGTCGGCGACGGCACCCCGCGCCTGCTCACCCCCGCGATCACCGAGGGGTTCGGCACCGGGGTGGAGCGCGTGCGCGAGGTGCCGGGCGTCGACCTCGTCGCGGGCGGCGCGCCGGGAGCCCCGGTCGTCGCGGCGACGGATGCCGCCACCCTCGCCGCGCACGAGCACGAGCTGCTCGCCGAGGTGTTCGGCCCGTTCACGCTGCTCGTGCGCTACTCCTCCCGTTCCGAGCTCCGTGCGGCGCTCGACCGGCTGGAGGGCACGCTTACCGCGACGCTCCACGCCGCCCCCGGCGAGCCGGTCGACGACGTACTGCCCCGCCTCGAGGCGATCTCCGGGCGCGTGCTCTTCGCGGGCTGGCCGACGGGCGTCGCCGTGACGTGGTCGCAGCACCACGGCGGTCCGTGGCCCGCGACGACGTCGCAGCACACCTCCGTCGGGGCGACCGCCGTGCGGCGGTTCCTGCGCCCGATCGTGTTCCAGGATGCGCCGGACGAGGTGCTGCCGGCCGCGCTGCGCGAGGCCAACCCGCGCGGCATCCCGCGTCGCGTGGACGGGGTCGCTCAGCCCGCCTGAGCCGCCCGGTCGCGCGCGATCACGAACGCGCGCCCGAGCACGTGCCCGGGGTCGCTCGCGGCGGCCGCGAACCGTTGCCCCATGGTGGCGTAGCCCTCCGGGTCGGGGTGGACGCCGTCGGAGAGGTGCTCGACGTCGTCGGGACCGAACAGCTCGCGCCCGTCCATGCCGAACAGCAGCGGGTCGTCGTCGCGCGCGGCGAGAACCTCGGCGATCGCGTCGCGCGTCCCCTGGAGCGAGAGCGCGCCCGCTCCCTCCGGCAGCGGCCGCGGGGTGCCGGTGAGCCGCCCGTCGGGGCCGAGGCGGCGCGGGCCGGGCAGGTCTTCGAAGCCCGGGCAGGAGATCGCGCTCAGCACGACGATCGGCACGCCCGGATGCGCGTCGCGCACGGTGTCCAGGAATCCGTGCAACGCGGGGACGAACACCCGGCGGCGCATCGCGTCGCCCGTGACGATGTTGATGCCGAACTTGAGCGTGACGACGTCGGCGGGGAGGGCCGCGATCGTGCGCGCCGTCTGGGGGTCGATCATCGCGTTGCCGCCGAAGCCGAGGTTGGTCCACGCGACGCCGAGTGCCCGCCCCGCGAGGGCCGGCCAGGTCGAGCAGGCGTCGGCGGCATCACCGCCGTGGCTGATCGACGACCCGTGGTGCACCCACCGCGGCAGCACCTGCGGCGGCGCGGCGCGCACCTCGTCCGTCGCCCACATCCCGAGGAGGCGCACCCCCGCGTCGGCGGGGAGACACAGTGTCACCTCGCGGGGCCCGGCCGCCGGACCGAGGTCGAGTTCGAGCGTGGAACGCACCGGCTCGCCGTACCGGAAGGCGCCGTCGCGGCGGTCGGGCTCGAACACCAGGCCGGTCGGATCGGCGGCCGCGCGGGCGACGACGATCCCGTCGATCTCGGCGAGCAGCTCGGCGCGTGACGCCGGTTCGGAGAGGTGGGCCATGACGAACCGGGTGAACTCCGCCTCGACCCGCAGCCGGTCGGCGGCGGTGACGAGCCGCACGCGCACTCCGCTCGTGAACCGGGCCATGAGAGCGAGCTGCTCGGGCGCGTGCCGCAGCTCGCGGCGGGTCAGGCGCAGGGGTTCGAGGCCGCGCGCGGGGTCGATGTCCGCCACACCCGAGAAAGCGCTTTCGAGGACGGCCGTCGAGACAGGCAGCCAGTTCTGCGACATCCCCCCATTGAAGCGGATGCCGGCCGTCGCCCGCCGCGCTGCCCCCCGCGAGCGAGCCGGATCAGGGGCGCTGGGACTCGGCCTCGACGATCGCGATCTCGGTCGTCGCGAGCTGGCGGTCGCGGGCCGTCTTGCCCGAGCGCACGCGCAGCGGCCAGCGCCGTTCCGGCTCCCAGCGCAGCTTGAGGTCGCGCGTGCGCACGTAGAAGGCGAACGCGATGAGGGCGGCGAGGAGGGCGGCGGCGGCGCCGACGAGGATGGCCGCACGCGGCCCGAACGCCGAGGCGATCCAGCCGACGACCGGGGCGCCGACGGGGGTGCCGCCGAGGAAGATCGCCAGGTAGAGGGCCATGACGCGCCCGCGCATCGCCGGCCGGGTCGTCGTCTGCACGTAGGCGTTCGCCGTCGTCAGGATCGTCAGCGTCGCCATCCCGGCGAGGGTGAGCACCGCGCCGAACACCCAGACGTCGGGCGCGAACGCCCCCGCGGTCATCGCGAGGGCGAAGCCGAGGAGCGCGAGCACGATCGTGCGCAGTCGCGGGCGCTCGCGCCGCGCGGCGAGCAGCGACCCGGTGAGGGATCCGATGGCGAGCAGCGAGGAGAGCACCCCGAACACCTCGGCGCCCTGCCCGAACTCGATGCGCGCCATGGTCGCGACGTAGATCGAGAAGTTGAGCCCGAACGAGCCCATGAGGAACACGATCGTCATCACGAGGATGATGTCGGGCCGTTTGCGCACGTAGCGCACGCCGTCGCCGAGCGCGCCCGCTCCGCTGCCGGCCTTGGCGCTGCGGGTCATCTCGGCCGCGCGCAGGAGCGCGAGGGCGCCGAGCACGGCCACGTAGGTCCCGGCGTTGATCACGAACACCCAGCCGCTGCCGACGGCCGCGACGAGGAGGCCGGCGATCGCCGGTCCGACGAGGCGCGCCCCGTTGAAGGCGGTGGCGTTGAGGGCGACGGCGTTGCCGAGGTTCGCGGGCGGGACGAGTTCGCTCACGAACGCCTGGCGCACGGGTGCGTCGATGGCGGACACGATGCCCAGTCCCCCGGCGAAGCAGTACACCATCCAGAGCTCGACGACGCCGGTCAGGGTGAGGATGCCGAGGCCGAGCGCGAGGAGGCCCATCGCGATCTGGGTGAGGGTGAGCACGAGGCGCCGGTCGAACCGGTCGGCGATGTAGCCGGTGATCGGCAGCAGGAGCAGCTGCGGCCCGAAGTTGAGGGCCGTCGTGATGCCGACCGCGGTCGCGTCGTTGGCGGTCAGCTCGGTGAGCACGAGCCAGTCCTGGGCGATGCGCTGCATCCACAGGCCCGTGTTGGAGACGAGGGCTCCGGCGAACCACACGCGGTAGTTGCGCACCGCGAGCGAGGAGAACATGGCGCTCATCGGCTCACTCCGTGGCGAGCTTGCGGAGCACCGGGAGCACGGCGTCGAGGGACGCGCGCTCCTCGGGGGTGAGGTCGGAGAGCCGGCGCGCGAACCACGCGGTGCGCACGCGGCGCGTCTCGTCGAGCAGGTCGCGGGCGGCGTCGGTGAGTTCGACGACGACCTTGCGGGCGTCCTCCTCCGAGCGCGACCGGGTGATGTACCCGCGCTCTTCGAGCCCGTTGAGGGCGCGGTTCATCGACGGCGGGGTGACGTGCTCGAGCGCGGCGAGGTCGGACGGGGCGAGCGGGCCGCGGATGTCGAGGTGGAAGAGCACGGTGAGCTGGGTGTCGCCGATCTCGCCCTCGGCGCGGTTGTAGCGGATCAGGCGCGCGAGGCGCATGAGCACGCCGCGCAGCTCTTCATCCGAATCCGACATGATCGTTAGCCTAACTCATTAGCCTGGCTAACTGATTGGAGGGTGGGCGCGGCTCTACGATCGAGACCAGCAGCAAGGAGGCTCGGATGCCCGCACACCCCGTCGCCCGCGGTGAGCACACCTTCGTCGACGACGAGGGCGTCACCATCCACTACTACGTCTGGCGCGCCGCCCGGCCCACGGGGGTCGTGCAGATCGTGCACGGCGTCGGCGAGTACGCGACCCGCTACGAGCAGACCGCGCAGGATCTCGTCGCCGGCGGCTACACCGTCTACGCGGGCGACCTCCGCGGCCACGGCCAGACCGGGCTCGGGCAGTACGGCGGCGACGCCACGAAGCTCGGCCCCCTCGGCCCCGGCGGCGTGCGCGCGACGATCGCCGGCATCCGGCGCATCTCCGCCCTCGCCCGCGAGGAGCACCCGCAGCTGCCGCTCGTGCTGCTCGGGCACAGCCTCGGGTCGCTCTTCGGGCAGATCATCCTCGGCGAGGATGCCGCCGCCTACGACGCCGCGGTGCTCTCGGCGACCGCCTACCGCACCCTCTTCCACATGAACGGCGGCGACCTCGCTAAGCGCCACCGCACGCCCGGCGGACCGGGAACCGAGTGGCTCAGCCGCGACCCCGAGGTGTGGTCGCGGTTCGCCGCCGACCCGCTCACCTTCGACGCGAAGGTGCTCAACCTGTTCGGCCTGCGCGAGACCCTGCGCCTGCTCGGCACCCCGCGGAAGATGGCGAAGGACCTCCCGCTGCTCCTCATCGTCGGCAGCGAGGACACCCTCGGGGGCCCGCCGAGCGTCGAGCGGCTCGCCCGCGCCTACCGCTCGCGCGGCGGGCTGAGCGACGTCGAGGTGAAGGTCTACGAGGGCGGGCGGCACGAGATGTTCAACGAGATCAACCGGGACGAGGTCGTCGCCGACCTGCTCGGCTGGCTCGACGCCCGGCTCGCGCGTTAGGCGGCGATCACCAGCTCGCGCGTCGACCGGGTCATCGCGACGTAGCGGTCGACCGCGCCGGCGATGCCCTCGCCCCACGCGTCCGGGCGCACGAGCACGACGAGGTCGAACTCCAGGCCCTTCGCCGACTCCGGCGTCAGCACGGCGACACGGGGCGACGCGGGATGCCCCGGGTCGCCGATGACGCACGCGACGCCCGACTCGTGCTCGGCGAGCCAGCGCTCGAGCGTCGCGGCCACCTCGTCCGGGCGGATGCGCCGCACCGGCAGCCCCGAGGAGCGGATCGACTCCGGCACGTTGGCGTCCGGCAGGGCGGCGCGGATCGCGGGCTCCGCCTCCGCCATCACCTCGCGCGGGGTGCGGTAGTTGACCGACAGCGGCGCGAGCGCGACACGGGTCAGGCCGACGCGCGCGAGCCGCTCCTCCCACGACTCCGGGAACCCGTCGCGGGCCTGCGCCCGATCGCCGACGACGGTGAGGCTGCGGCCGGGCACGCGCCGGAGCACCATTCCCCACTCGGCATCCGTGAGCTCTTGCGCCTCGTCGACGACGACGTGCGAGAACGGCCCGGCCAGCTCGTCGGGCGGAAGGGCCGCGAACCCCGCGTCGTCGATGAGCGACTCCTGCGCGTCGGCTCCGCGGAGCATCGTCGAGAGCAGGAGGTCGCTGTCGTCGCCCGCGATGAGGTCGTCGACGACGCGCGACATCGTCTCGCGCTGCGCCGCGAGCTGGGCCCGCCGACGGCGCTCGACGCGCTCCCGGTCCGGGTCGCCGATGCGGTGGCGGGCGAGGTCGAGGGCGGGCAGGTCGGCGACCGTCCAGGCCCGCGGATCCGTGCGGGTGAGCGCCGCGACGGCGTCGTCCCCGAGTGCGGGCGCGCAGCGGCGCAGGTGGTCGGGGAACCCGAGCAGGTCGGCGACGACGCCCACCGGGTCGAGCAGCGGCCACGCGCGCCGGAAGGTGCGCCCCACCTCCCCGGTCCGGAGCACCTCGCGCAACAGCTCCGGCTCCGGGTCCTCGAGCCGGTCGGCCACGAGGTCGACGAGCTCGTCCCAGATCTGCGTCCGCGCCTCGTTGTGCGTCGCCCCGGGCTCGGGGGCGGCGAAGAGGTCGGCCCAGTCGCTCGCGGTCACGACGGTCTGACCCCACGGCGTCGCGACGGGCACCGGATGCCGGGGCGGCTGCTCGTAACCGGCGACGGCGGCGAGCACGGCCGCCTCGAGTGCGCCCGACGCCTTGAGCCGCCGCGTCTCGGCATCCGCCTCGGCGACCGCCGTCGCGCCCTCGGGGACGAGGTCGCGGAGCGTGCACATCCGCACGCCCTCCTCGCCGAGGTCGGGCAGCACGTCGGCGACGTAGTCGAGGTAGCGGTGGCTCGGCCCGATGACGAGCACGCCGCGGCGGCGCACGCCCGGGTCGGCGAACATCAGGTACGCCGTGCGGTGCAGCGCCACGACCGTCTTCCCCGTACCGGGGCCGCCGTCCACGACGAGGGTCCCGCTCGTCGCCGAGCGGATGATGGCGTCCTGGTCGGCCTGGATGGTGCCGAGCACGTCGCGCATGCGCGACGACCGGTCGGCGCCCAGTCCCGAGATGAACGCCGACTGGTCGTCGAGGGCGGGCGACGCACCGCCGGCGCCGGGCACGAGCTCCTCGTCCCAGTAATCGACGATGCGGTCGCCGTGCCAGCGGTAGCGGCGGCGGCTCACCAGTCCGCGCGGGTCGCGCAGGGTCGCGGCGAAGAACGGCTCCGCGGCGGGCGAGCGCCAGTCGACGAGGAGCCGCTCGCCGTCGCCGCCGGTGATCCCGGCGCGACCGATGTAGGTGATCGTGCCGTCCGCCGCGACCGCCCGGCCGAGGCACAGGTCGCGGCCGTACCGGCGCAGCAGCGACAGCTCGGCGTTGAGGCGCCGCACCTCGCGGTCGCGCTCCATCGCCTCCTCGCCGGCGTCCTCGTCGCGCAACAGGGTCGCCGCCCGCTCGCGCTCCAGTCGCTCGGCCGACGCCGCGAGGTGCGCGGTGAGCCGGGCGAAGAACGCCTCGTCGTCGGCGATGAGCCGCGGGTCGCGCTTGGCGTCGCGCTCCGGGGGCAGGTCGAACGGGGAGTCGGGAAGGGCGGGCGCGGCAGTCACGAGGGTCGAGTCTGCGCCCTCAGGGGGGCCTTGCGGCAAGCCCCCCGTCGGCGCATACTCTTAAGTGGCGAGAGGTGACTCCGCCTTTTTTCATGCCCCGGCCTGCCAGAAGTTAGGCTGGCCTTCCCGGCCGGAATCTGGTTCGGTCGGCGGGAGGCAGAAGATGCACGGCGAGTTCAAGGTCCCCGGGGGCAAGCTCGTCGTCGTCGACCTCGCGGTGCGCGACGGGATGCTCGCCGACGTCCGCGTCTCCGGCGACTTCTTCCTCGAACCCGACGACGCGCTGCCCGCGATCGACGCCGCACTGACCGGCCTTCCCGTCACGACCGAGGCCCGCGACCTCGCCGCCGCCGTCACCCGCGCGCTGCCCGAGGGCGCCGTGATGCTCGGCTTCTCGGCCGAGGCCGTCGCGACCGCGGTGCGTCGCGCGCTCCAGCGGGCGACGAGCTGGCGCGACTACGAGTGGGAGCTGGTGCATCCCGGCCCCCTCGACCCGCTCACCCACCTGGCGCTCGACCAGGTGCTCGCCGAGGAGGTCGGCGACGGCCGCCGCAAGCCGACGCTGCGCATCTGGGAGTGGGATCAGCCCGCCGTCGTCATCGGCTCGTTCCAGTCGGTGAAGAACGAGGTGGATCCCGAGAACGCCGCCAAGTACGGCTTCCGCGTCGTGCGCCGCATCTCCGGCGGCGGCGCGATGTTCATGGACGCCGGCGCCATCATCACCTACTCGATCTACGCGCCGATCGACCTCGTCCAGGGCATGTCGTTCGCCGACTCCTACGCCTTCCTCGACGAGTGGGCGGTGGATGCCCTCAAGAGTCTCGGCATCGACGCGAGCTACCAGCCGCTCAACGACATCGCCTCGCCCGCCGGCAAGATCGGCGGCGCCGCGCAGAAGCGACTCGGCAACGGCGGCGTGCTGCACCACGTGACCATGGCGTACGACATGGACGGCGACCGGATGGCCGAGGTGCTGCGCATCGGCCGCGAGAAGCTCAGCGACAAGGGCACCAAGTCGGCGAACAAGCGGGTCGACCCGCTGCGCTCGCAGACCGGGCTCTCGCGCGAGGAGATCATCGAGCGGATGGTGGAGACGTTCCGCGCCCAGCACGGGCTGCGCGACGGCGAGCTCACCGCGTTCGAGCTGCAGCGTGCCGCGGAGCTCGTCGAGCTCAAGTTCGGCACCGACGACTGGCTGTACCGGGTCCCGTGAACATCGCGAAGGAACGGGCGGGTCGCCGCGCCGTCGTCGGGGTCGCGCTGGCCGTGCTGCTGGTGGTCTTCATCCTGCTCTCGGCGCTGCTCGGGCAACTTCCGATCTCGCCCGCGGAGATCGTCGGGTCGCTGCTGCGCGGCGCCGGCATCCCGAACGACTGGGCGCCGGAGGACCCGTTCGTCGAGTCGACGCTGTGGGTCATCCGCTTCCCGCGCATCGTGATGGCGATCGTCGTCGGGGCGGCGCTCGCCGCGGCGGGTGCCGTCATGCAGGCGATCTTCGGCAACCCGCTCGCCGAGCCCGGCGTCGTCGGGGTCTCGGCCGGCGCCGCCCTCGGCGCGGCGCTCGCGATCGCCCTCGGACTCACGATGTTCGGCGACTACGCGATCGCCGTGCTCGCCTTCGGCGGCGGCCTCCTCGCGACGCTGCTCGTCTACTTCGTCTCGCGCGCCAACGGCCGCACCGAGGTCGTCACCCTCCTCCTCACCGGCATCGCGGTCAACGCGTTCGGCGGCGCGGGGCTCGCGTTCGTGCTCTTCGCGACGTCGACCGCGAACCGCGAGCAGATCGTCTTCTGGCAGCTCGGCTCGCTCAACGGCACCCTCTGGCAGGAGGTCGCGGTCGTCGCGGTCGTCGCCGTCGTCGGCGTGGTCGTCGCCGTCCTGCTCGGGCACCGCTACGACCTGCTCGCGCTCGGCGAACGGAACGCCCGCCACCTCGGGCTCGACGTCGAGCGGCTGCGCCTCGTCTCGATCGTCATCGTCGCGCTGCTCACCGGCGTCGGCGTCGCGTTCGTCGGCATCATCTCGTTCGTCGGACTCGTCGTGCCGCACATCGTGCGCATGATCCTCGGCCCCCGGCACCGCGCGCTCATCGCGACGTCGGCGGTCGGCGGAGCGGTGCTGCTGCTCGGCGCCGACCTCCTCGCGCGCACCGTCGTCTCCGGCGCCGAACTCCCGATCGGGATGCTCACCTCCCTCGTCGGCGGACCGTTCTTCTTCTTCCTGCTCTGGCGCCAGCGCCGCCGGTCCGGGGGCTGGGCATGAGCGACTTCCCCGCGCTCGAGGCCGTCGGCGTCTCGGTGCAGCTCGACGGCCGCATCGTGCTCGACGACGTCACCCTCGACGTGCGCCCGGGCGAGGCGCTCGCGCTCGTCGGGCCGAACGGCGCGGGCAAGTCGACGCTCCTCTCCGTGCTGAGCGGCGAGCGGCGCCCCGACGGCGGTTCGGTCGTGCTCGGCGGACGCGACATCCACGCCTACGCGCCGGGCGAGCTCGCGCAGCGCCGCAGCGTGCTCACGCAGGAGAACGCGCTGTCGTTCCCGTTCCGGGTGATCGAGGTCATCACGATGGGCCGCGCCCCGTGGACGGCGTCGGCCGACCTCGCCGCGGACTCGGCGATCATCGCGTCGGCGGCGATGCGCGCGGATGTCGAGCACCTCGCCAACCGCCGCTTCACCGGGCTCTCCGGCGGCGAGCGGGCGCGTGTCTCGCTCGCCCGCGTGCTCGCCCAGGACACCCCGATCGTCTTCCTCGACGAGCCCACCGCCGCGCTCGACCTCCGTCACCAGGAGGACGTGCTGCGCCTCGCGCGCGACCTCGCCGCCGAGGGGAAGGCCGTCGTCATCGTCGTGCACGACCTCTCGCTCGCCGGCGCCGTCGCCGACCGCATCGCGCTGCTCTCCGCCGGGCGCCTCGTCGCCGTCGGCACCCCGGCCGAGGTGCTCACCCCGGAGCGGGTCTCCGAGGTCTACGGCCTCCGGGTGCGCGTCGTCGAGATCGACGGCCGGCCGCACATCGTCCCCGTCAGGTAGCGCGCGTACCCTGTGCCCGTGGACTGGTGGATCGGGCTCGTCATCCTCGGCGTGGTCGTCGCGGCGTGCGTCGTCGGCCAGCTCACGGGCGTGATGGAGTTCCGCACGGGGGGCAAGGACTGGCGCCGCTCGGCGGGCAACGTCATGGGTCCGATCGACGGGCTGTTCGCGCCGAACCGACAGGAGGCGATGCAGGAGCTGGAGCGGCAGAGCGGGCTGCCCGCGCCGGCGCCGAGCCCCGGGGATCCGCCGGTCGACCTCGACGCCGGGGTCGCCCGCATCGACCTCTCCGAGCGGCGCAACTCCACCTGAGGCGCCGCCCGGGACCTCAGGATGCGCGAGGGGCTTCCGGGGGTCGAGTTGCGTCGGGCCTACCGGGTGGTCAGATCCTCGTACTCCGGGTGCGACTCGAGGTACCTCCGCACGAACGGGCACGTCGCCCGGATGCGCGCCGTCGACGACGTGCGCAACTGGTCGAGCGCCGCGCCGACGAGCCGCGACCCGAGGCCGCGCTCCTGCAGCTCCTGGTCGACCTCGGTGTGGGTGAAGACGAGTCCGCCGTCCTCCCGCACGATGTAGACGGTCTCGCCGATCTCGCGGTCGCCGCGCATGAGGACGAAGCGGTGCCCCTCTTCGTCGTGGACGACGGTGTCGGTGTCAGCCATGCTCCGACGTTAGGGGAGACCCCGCCCGCTACGCAGGGGGTTGACGCCGCCGATCACCAGCCGAACGCGCGCCGGATCGCATCCTCGAGGCGCTTCGCGATGCCCGTCTCGTAGCGGATGTTCTCCTGCTCGGCCCGCGCGGCGAACACCCGGTTGGTGATGATCCCGTTGACCGAGTCGCGCATGAGGTCGCGCACCGCGCGCATGTCGTCGACCGTCCAGACGTAGAGCTCGAGGCCGCGCGCCCACGCGTCGTCGCGCAGGGCCGGCGTGTAGGAGTTCGCGTTGACGATGAGGAAGTCGGCGCTCGTCGCGGGGGCGCGACCGAGGTTGAGCGAGACGAGGAGCCCCGCCGGGATGGTCGGCTCGCGCAGGGCGAACTCCTCGACGACCGTGCGGTTGAACGACGCGATCCGCACGCTGTCGCGGGCGTCGTGCCGGTAGATCGTGTTGATGAGCCGGTCGAGGTAGTCGCGCGTCTCGTGCCCGTGGATCTTCAGCTCGAGGAAGAGCGGCTGCTCGAGTTCGCGTGCGCGGGCGAGCGCCTCGTCGAGGGTCGGGATGCGGCCGCTCAGCCCGTTCTGCCGCAGCTCGAGTTGCACGAGTTCGCGTGCGGGCACGTCGGCGAGCCGGCGCGGGTCGCCCGTGAGCCGGCGCAGCGACAGGTCGTGGAAGACGACGAGCCCGCCGTCGCTCGCCTGCTGCACGTCGATCTCGACGAAGTCGGGGCGGGCGATCGCGGCATCCTCGATCGCGCCGATCGTGTTCTCGATCGCGCGCGTCGCCTCGCCGCGGTGCGAGACGATCATCGTCGCCGTGCCGTCGCTCAGCGTCGCGAGACCGGCGGCGTTGGAGAGGGTCACGGCCACTCCCGCGACGACGGCGATCCCGGCGACGGCGAGCCGGCGCGCGACGCGGCTGCGGGGGCGCAGCGCGACGGCCGGACCGTGCGGGTCGAAGCGCGCCGTGTGCGGGCGCACCGCCCACATCGCGATCTGGGCGAGGAGGGCGAGCGCGAACCCGACGACGAAGAACACGGCGATCTCGACGAGGGTGAGCGACAGCAGCGCGACGGCGGGCGCCCACTCGGGGAACGCGTTGTCGGCGTAGCGCGTCGGCGCGAGGCCCACGGTGCTGAGTCCCGCGGTCATGACGACGGTGACGACGATGACGCACGCGACCACCGCGAGGATGCGTCGCACCTGCCCGCGCGTCGCCTGCCAGCTCCGCTTCATCGCGGCGCCGATGGTCGGCATCCCGCCGGCGAAGAGCGGCAGCGTGAACGCGAGCCGCGCCTCGACGTAGATCGTCGCGAGCAGCAGCACGACGTAGACGGCCGTGCCGACCGGCGTCGCGAGCAGTTCGCTCGTGAGCGGGAACGGGATGCGGATGCCGCCCGTGAACAGGCCGCCGAGCGCGAGCCCGCCGAACGGCAGCAGCAGCGCGAAGTACGGCAGCAGCAGGAGCGTCGACGGGTGGAGCATCCGGTGCCCGAGCTCGGCGAGCTCGAGGCCGAGCGGCGGTGAGGCGGGGTCGTCGCGGAACCGGCGTCCCGCGACGACGAGGAAGACGAGGAACTCGGCGAGCACGAGCAGCGCGAGGCCGAGCAGCAGCGCCGAGAACACCGACACCGCGACGGGATGCCGCAGCAGCTCGCCGAGGTCGATCGCGGTGATCGACCGCTCGCCGAGCAGTTCGAGCAGGAGCGGGAACAGCCAGGCGAGGAACAGGATGCCCAGCGGCACGACCGCCCCCTGCACGACGAGGATGACGCGGACCGTCTCCCAGACCCTCGCCGCGACGACGCCGGTGGCGCGCACGAGGATCTGGCGCACGCCCGGCTGCGCCGGGGCGGTGACGTCGGGCTCGGGTCGCATGGGTCCCCCAGTATGCAACACGGGCCCGGGAGGCGGCGGAGCGGTTACTCGGAGCCGCGGCGCACGAGGTGCGTCGGCATCATGGTCACGCGCGGCACGTCCTCGCCGTCGATCGCGCGCATGAGCAGTTCGGCCATCGTCACGCCGACCTTGCCCTCGTCCTGGTCGACGGTGGTGAGCGGGGGCACGGCGCGCTGGGCGAAGTAGTCGTCGTCGAAGGTGACGAGGCCGAGGTCGCCGGGCACCCGCAGCCCCCGCTCGCGCAGCACGGTGAGCGCGCCGTCGGCCATCTGGGCGGATGCCGCGAACAGCCCGTCGATCGGCTCGCCGCGGTCGAGCAGGCGCTCCATCGCGGCGGCACCGGAGGCGGGGGTGAAGTCGCCGTGCTCGATCAGGTCGGTCGCGATGCCGGCCTCCTCGAGCGCGAGGCGCCATCCTTCGAGCCGGTCGAGACCGGCCGTCATGTTCGCCGGGCCGGCGATGGTGGCGATGCGCCGCCGGCCCGACGAGACCAGGAGCGACGCGACCTCGCGCGCCGCTGCGACGTTGTCGACGTCGACGTAGATCGGTTCCGGGCCGTCGTCGTGGATCTCGGGGCGGCCGCCGAAGACGACGGGCAGCCGGCGCGAGAGTTCGACGTACGACCGGTCGTCGGAGTGGTGGGAGAGCACGAGCGCGCCGTCGACGTTGCCCGCCTGAAGGTAGCGGCGGGTCTTCTCGGCATCCCGCTCCGACGCGATGAGCAGGGTGAGCGTGTACTCGGTCGTCGCGAGCCGCAGCGCCGCACCCTGGATGACGGAGGCGAAGTAGGGGTCGGCGAAGAACTTGGCCGTGTTCTCCGGGATGACGAGCGCGATCGAGTGGGTGCGCCGGCTCGCGAGCGTGCGGGCCGCGCGGTTGGGCACGTAGCCGAGCTTGTCGATCGCGGCGTTGACCGCGGCGACCGCTTCGGGCGTCACCTTCGGGGAGTCGTTGATGACGCGCGACACCGTCGATCGCGACACCCCGGCGAGGGCGGCGACCATCTCCAGCGTCGGCGTCCCCGAGGGGCCCGACGTCACGGGCTGCGATGTCACGGAGCGATCCTAGGGGTGCGTCGACGCCGCGATGGCCGCGAACACGTGCCCGGAGTCCTTCACGGTGCGCACCTGGGTGTCGTAGTCGACGTGCACGATGCCGAAGCGCTTGTCGTAGCCCCACGCCCACTCGAAGTTGTCCAGGAGCGACCAGGCGAAGTAGCCGCGCACGTCGACGCCGTGGTCGATCGCCGCGGCGACCGCCGACACGTGGGCGCGCAGGTAGGCGACGCGGTCGGGGTCGGCGACGCGGCCGTCGACCGGCTCCGGGTCCTCGTACGACGAGCCGTTCTCGGTGATGTAGAGCGGCGGCAGGGTCGGGTAGTCGTCGCGCAGGCGCTCGAGCAGCACGCGCAGGCCGTCGGGGTTGACCTCCCAGCCCATCGCCGTGCGCGGCAGGTCGCGCGCCGGGAAGGTGATGAACTCCGAGCCGACGAACGGCGACGAGAGCGGCTTGTCGACCGGGCGGATCGCCGGCGGCTGCGGCGTCGTGATCGGCCGGCCCGAGACCTGGTCGTCGTGGTAGTGGTTCACGCCGAGGAAGTCCAGCGGCTGCGCGATCTGCTCGAGGTCGCCGTCGTGGATGAGCGACGTGAAGTCGTGCGCGGCGACGTCCTCGACGAAGTCGGCCGGGTAGGCGCCGAGCAGCATCGGCTCGAGGAACGCGCGGTTCCACAGGGCGTCGACGCGGCGGGCGGCATCCAGGTCCTCGGGCGAGGACGGGTCGGCCGGCACCGCGTTCGTGAGGTTGAGGGTGATGCCGAGCCGAGCGGCGCCCGCCTCGCGCAGCGCCTCGACCGCGAGGCCGTGGGCGAGGTGCTGGTGGTGGAGCGCCGCGAGGGCCGCGCGCGGCTCCTGGCGGCCCGGCGCGTGCTCGCCGGCCGCGTAGCCGATGAACGACGAGCAGAAGGGCTCGTTGAACGTCGTCCAGTCGTGGACGCGGTCGCCGAGCACCTGGTGCACGCCGAGCGCGTAGTCGAGGAAGCGCTGCGCGGTGTCGCGGTTCGCCCAGCCGCCGGTCTCCTCCACGGCCTGGGGCAGGTCCCAGTGGTAGAGCGTGAGCCAGGGCAGGATGCCGGCGCCGAGCAGCTCGTCGACGAGGCGCGAGTAGAAGTCGAGGCCCTTGCGGTTGAACTCCCGGTCGCCGGGCTTCACCCGCGCCCACGACACCGAGAAGCGGTAGGAGTCGAGGCCGAGGCGCCTCATGAGCGCGACGTCCTCCGGCATCCGGTGGTAGTGGTCGACGGCCACCTCGGGGGTGTCGCCGCCGGCGACGTTGCCGGGGACGCGCGCGAAGGCGTCCCAGATGGAGTCCTCTTTGCCGTCCTCGTGGGCGGCGCCCTCGATCTGCGCGGCCGCGGTCGCGGCGCCCCAGACGAAGCCTTCCGGCCAGCGGAAACCCTCCGGCAGTTCCAGACCCGCGTCCGCTGCTGCCGGTGTGTACTGCGACGTCATCCCTTGACCGCTCCCGCCATGATTCCGGAGATCAGCTGCCGACCTGCGACTGCGAAGAGCACGAGCAGCGGAATGGTCGCCAGGATAGCTCCGGCGAGCACGATCGAGTAGTCGATGTAGTAGCCCGACTGCAGTTGCGCGAGCGCGGTCTGCAGCGTGGGGTTGTTGGCGCGGAGCACGATCATCGGCCAGAAGAAGTCCGTCCAGGCGGTCATGAAGGTGAACAGTCCGAGGATCGCCATCGCCGGACGGGCGGCGGGGACGGCCACGGTGAGGAAGGTGCGGAACTGCCCGGCGCCGTCGACGCGGGCGGCTTCGATGAGCTCGTCGGGGATGACCTCGACGAGGTACTGCCGCATGAAGAAGACGCCGAACGCGGTGACGAGCGTCGGCACGATGACCGCGCCGAGGGTGCCCGTCCAGCCGAGGTCCTTCATGAGGATGAAGAGCGGGATGACGCCGAGCTGGGTCGGGATCGCCAGCGTCGCGACGACGAACAGCATGAGCCCGTCGCGGCCGCGGAACCGGAGTTTCGCGAACGAGTAGCCGGCGAGGGTCGCGAAGGTCACGACCGAGACGGTGATGACGCCCGACACGATCACGCTGTTGAGCAGCGCCTGCCAGAACGGCACGGCGTCGAGCACCTTCGCGGCGTTGCTGAGGAAGTTGCCGCCCGGGATGAGCGGGAGCGTCTCGCCGCGCGTCGCGTTGGTGCCGCTCGCGACGACGAACGACCACCACAGCGGGTACGCGGAGGCGAGCAGGAACGCGGTGAGCAGCCCGTAGGCGAGGAATCCGGGACGGTCGATCCGGATCCGGCTGCGGCGGCGGGTCATCGGGCGCTCCTCGAGGACTCGGCGATGGCGCGGGCGGCCTTGCGCTGGGCGGCGCGCAACTCGCTCGAGGCGAGCCGGCGCGACAGCAGGAAGTTGAGCAGCGCGAACCCGACGATCAGCAGGAACAGCAGCCACGCGATCGCGGCGGCTTCGCCGAAGTCGCGGCGGAAGAACGCCATCTCCCAGAGGTAGAGGACGGTCGTCTGGAACTGCCGGTCGGCGCCGCCGATGCCGCCCGCGTTCGACACGTCGAACAGGCGGGGCTCGGCGAAGATCTGGAGGCCGCCGATCGTCGCGGTGATGACGACGAAGATGAGGGTCGGCCGGATGCTCGGCAGGGTGATGGAGACGAACCGGCGGATGGGGCCGGCGCCGTCGAGGGCCGCCGACTCGTAGAGGTCGCGGGGCACCGCCTGCATGGCGGCGAGCAGGATGAGGGCGTTGTAGCCGGTCCAGCGGTAGTTGACCATCGTCGCGACGGCGAGGTGCGAGGCGAACACGTCGTGCTTCCACTGGACGTCGGCGATGCCGAAGAGGTTCGCGATGTTGTTGGCCAGGCCGTCGCCCTCGTTGAAGACGCTGGAGAAGATGAGCGTCACGGCGACGGGCGAGACGACGTAGGGCAGCAGGACGCTCATCCGCCAGAAGGTGCGCCCCTTGAGGTTCTGGTCGAGCACCGCGGCGATGACGAGCGCGAAGAAGAGCTGCGGGACGGCGGAGAGGAAGAAGATGCTGAGCGTGTTGAAGATCGAGTTCCAGAAGAACCGGTCGGTGAGCACGTTCGCGTAGTTCTCGAACCCCACCCAGTCGCCCTGCCCCTTGAGCAGGTCCCAGTCGTTGAACGAGACGACGAAGGTGTAGACGAGCGGGAAGAGTCCGACGATCCCGAAGAGGACGAAGAAGGGCGCGACGTAGAGGTAGGGCGACGCCTTCACGTCGAACCGGCTCAGGCGCTGGCGGGCCGTGAGGCGGGTTCGCGGCGCGATGTCGGTGGACATGGTTCCTCGGTGGGGCTCGGGTGCAGGTGGGGCGGAGGGGGTGGGTGGCTCCCGCCGGGGGTACGGGAGCCACCCGTGGGTGGTGCTGGGGGATCAGCCGGAGGTCAGTCGACCAGTTCCTTCAGGAGGTCGATGGCCTGCTGCCAGGCGCCGGCCGCGTCGGTCTCGCCGCGGTCGAGGGCCTGCAGCGGCGGGCCGAAGACGTTCTCCTGGATGAGCGAGTCGTCCGGGCCCTTGAACTGGGCCACGACGCCCTTGGCGCGCTCGGCGAGGATCGCACCGGTGGGGGCTCCGTTGAAGAACTCGTTCGGGGCCGCCTCGGCGGCGAGGGTCTCCTGCGCCTTGATGGTCGACGGGAAGTTGCCCGCGGCCTTCGACTGCTTCACCTGCTGCTCCGGCTGGGTCAGCCAGTCGGCGAGGGCCGCGGCCTCCTCCGGGTGCTCCGACGTGGTCGGGATGGAGAGGAACGCACCACCCCAGTTCGCGGCGCCGCCGGGGAAGACGTCCGCGAAGTCCCAGCCGGTGCCGGCGTCGCCGCCGCCGGCCTCGACGTTGCCCTGCACGACGCCGAGCATCCAGCCCGGGCAGACGAACACGGCGAAGGTGCCGTCGACGAACGACTTGCCGCCGTTCCAGTCCCAGGCCGCCTGCGCGGCCGACTGGCCACCGGCGACGGCCGAGGCGAGCAGGTCGAAGCGGGCCTTGAGCTCGGCGTTGTTCTCGACGTTCAGGTCGCCGCCCTTGGTGTAGTAACCCTCGTCGAGCTGGTTCACCATGGCGTTCCAGACGAAGCCGGAGTGGTCGTACCAGGCCTTGCCGGTCTTGTCGGTGTACTGCTGGCCGACCTCGAAGAAGTGGGCCCAGTCGCCCTCGAGGAGCGCGGCGACCTCGTCGCGGTCCTTCGGGAGACCGGCGGCCTCGAACGCGGCGCCGTTGTAGCAGATGCCGCTCGGACCGATGTCGGTGCCGTAGCCGATGACGCGGCCGGCGGCGTCGGTGCCCTGGGCGTACTTCCAGTCCACCCAGTCGGACTTGCGGTCCTCGATGCCGTAGTCGCGGAGGTCGACGAAGTTGTCGCTCACCTCCATGATGGCGCCGAGCCAGCCCTCCTCGATCGCGACGATGTCGGTCAGGCCGCCGGAGGCGATCTTGTTGAACGCGTCGGTGCGGGCGTTGCCACCCGTGTCGATGTTCGTCGCCTCGATCTTGATCTCCGGGTGGAGGTCCATGTACTCGTCGTACAGGTCCTCGTACCCGAAGGTGCCGAACGTGGTGATGGACAGGGTGATCTGTTCGTCGCTCGAACCGGACGGCGTGCTGCATCCGGTCAGGGCGAGGGAGACGGCAGCGGCGCTCGCGAGCGCGGTCGCCGCGGCAGAGCGTGAGATCCTCACGGTCACTCCTTTGTGTGCGCGGTTGGGTTGCGGGGCGGTGTGAGAGCGCTCCCACGTGGGAGCGCTCTCACGGTCGGCGCAACTGTAGGCACCCGGGGTGGGCGCTGTCAATCACTTCTCTCGCGCCGACGGCCCGCCGACCAGAGGAATCCCTGGTCAGCGGGCCGTTCGAAAAGTCGCCCGAGGGGCGTTGGTTGAGGCCTCAGCGGGTCGGATCGGGCTCCCGCTGGTCCTCCAGATCGGCGGCCAGACCGGGGCTCGCGACCGACCCCACGGTGTTCGCGGCGACCTGCGCATCCATCGCCAGCTCGTCCGCCAGCCGGTCGGCCTCGGCCGCGTTCCGCGCCACGCGCGCGTCGTGCGCCTCTTGCACCGCGGACTTCTCACGGAGGGGTTCCGCGCGCAGGAAGAACGACAGGACGAAGGCCGCCGCGACGACCGCGGCGCCGAGCCAGAACACCGTGACGGTGGCGTTCGCGAAGCCGTCGAGGAAGGGCGCGGAGAGGGCCGGATCCGCCGTGTTGAGGAACGACGTGTCGCCGTTGAGCGAGGTGCCGAGCGACCCCGAGCCGGCCGAGGCCGACGGGTCGAAGGCGTCCACGATCCGGTCGACGACCCCGCCGCGCACGGCGTCGTCGGCGAGGTCGACCCCGGGCGGCAGCTGGGCGGTCACCTGGTCGACGATCGGGGCGTAGACGGCATCCATGATCGCGGCGTTCTGCGGGGCCGCGGCGACCGCCGGGTCGAGCGCCGCGTCGAGGGCGGCGCGCACCAGGTCGGTCTTTCCGAAGGCGGCGCTGATCGTCTCCGGCAGGCGCGAGAAGAGCACCGAGAAGATGACCGCGACGCCGACGGTGCCGCCCATCTGGCGGAAGAATGTCGAGGCGCTCGTGGCCACGCCCATGTCGCGCGGTCCGACCGCGTTCTGGCTCGCGAGGGTGAGCGTCTGCATGAGCTGGCCGAGGCCGAGCCCGACGCCGAGCATGCCGATCATGATGACCCACACCGGGGTGTCGTAGTGCGCGACGGAGGCCAGGAAGGCGAACGAGCCGGTGAGCAGCGCCGTGCCGATGATCGGGAAGATCCGGTAGCGCCCGGTCCGCGCGATGATCTGGCCGCTCGCGATCGAGGAGATCATGAGGCCGAGGACGAGCGGGAGCATGAACCAGCCGGCCTCGGTCGGGGAGGCGCCGTCGACGAGCTGCAGGTAGAGCGGCAGCGACATCATGGCGCCGAACATCCCGAATCCGACGAGCACGCCGAGCACGGTCGCCATCGAGAAGGTCGACGAGCGGAACAGCTTCAGCGGCAGCAGCGCGTCGTCGCCCATCGCGCGCTGGATGAGGACGAAGGCGATGAGTCCGACGACGCCGACGACGTAGCAGGTGAGCGCGAGCGGCGAGGCCCAGCCCCACTCGCGGCCCTGCTCCGCGACGAGGAGCAACGGCACGATGCCGATCACGATCGTGACGGCGCCCCACCAGTCGATGCGGATGCGGCCGTGCGGGTGGCGCGGCACGTGCAGGAAGGCGAGGACGAGGGCGAGCGCCACGACGCCGATGGGCAGGTTGACGAAGAAGACCCAGCGCCAGCCGTCGGTGTAGAGGATCTCCTCCTGGCCGGCGAAGAGGCCGCCGATGAGCGGGCCGAGCACGCTCGAGATGCCGAACACGGCGAGGAAGTAGCCCTGGTACTTGGCGCGCTCGCGCGGGGCGAGGATGTCGCCCATGATCGTCAGCGGCAGCGCCATGAGGCCGCCGGCGCCGAGGCCCTGCACCGCGCGGTAGGCGGCGAGCTCGGGCATCGAGTCGGCGATGCCGCACAGCAGCGAGCCGGCGAGGAACAGCACGATCGCGACGATGAACAGCGGGCGGCGCCCGAACAGGTCGCTGAGCTTGCCGTAGATCGGCGTCGTGATGGTCGACGTGATGAGGAACGCCGTCGTGGCCCAGGCCTGGAGGTCCTGGCGGCCGAGGTCGTCGGCGATCGTGCGCATCGAGGTGCCGACGACGGTCTGGTTGAGCGACGACAGGAACATGGCCGCCATCAGGCCGAAGATGATGAAGAGGATCTGGCGCCGGTCGAGGATCGGCGACGCCGAGGGCGCGGTGGACGTGCTGGACATGGGTCCCGTTCGAGTGGAGGCGATGCAAGAAATTTGCGGAGACTGCAAATTTACACCCGAGGCAGGATCTCGGCAATCATCGGCGTGCGCACACGCGTCCGCCCAGCCGGCCGACCATAGGATGTCCCGGTGACCGGAGAGCAGCCGATGATGCGCGTGCGCCATCGGGGTCCCTCCCCCGAGGTGCGCCGCAACCGTCGCATCGCGACCGTGGCCGTCATCCTCGTGCTCATCGCGGCCGTGATCGGCGCGTTCGTGCTGTTCGCCCCGCGCGGTGACGTCCCCGCCCCGACGCCCACGCCGACCCCCGAGCCGAGCGACACCCCGACCCCGACGCCGACTCCCACGCCGACCCCGACCCCGACGTTCGATGCGACGCGCTACTCGATCGACAACCCGGACAGCCGCTGGGTCGTGGTGAACAAGCTGCGTCCGCTCTCGCCGAAGGACTACGCGCCGAGCGACCTGGTCCCGATCAACATCATCGGCGGCGGCCAGCTCCGTGCCCGGGCCGCGGATCAGATGCACGAGCTGCTCGCCGCCTACACGAAGGAGACCGGCAAGGAGATGCGGTCGCTCTCGACCTACCGCAGCTACGCCCGTCAGGTCGACGTCTACAACGGCTGGGTCTCGTCCCTCGGCCAGGCCGCAGCCGACAAGACGAGCGCGCGCCCGGGCCACAGCGAACATCAGACGGGCTGGACGATGGACCTCGGCGCGGTGCCCGCGAAGTGCGACCTCGACCAGTGCTTCGGGAACACGAGCCAGGGCAAGTGGCTCGCCGAGAACGCCTGGAAGTACGGCTTCATCATCCGCTACCCCGACGGCTACACCGACATCACCGGGTACGAGTACGAGCCCTGGCACGTCCGGTACGTGGGCAAGGGCCTGGCCGCCGAGATGCGCAAGCAGGGCATCGCGACGCTCGAGGAGTTCTTCGGGCTCCCCGCAGCCCCCGACTACCGCTAGTCGCGGCTACTCGCCGAGCGCGGCGTCGACGATCGCCTTCGCCTCGGCCTGCACCTCGGCGAGGTGCTCGGGCCCGCGGAACGACTCGGCGTAGATCTTGTAGACGTCTTCCGTGCCCGACGGGCGGGCCGCGAACCACGCGTGCTCGGTGACGACCTTCACCCCGCCGATCGCGGCGCCGTTGCCGGGCGCGTGCGACAGGCGCGCGACGATCGGGTCGCCCGCCACGGTGTCGGCGCGGATGTCGTCGCCCGAGAGCTTCCCGAGCCGCGCCTTCTGCGCGGGGGTGGCCGCGGCATCCACGCGCGCGTACGCGGGGTCGCCGAACTCGGCGGTCAGGTCGGCGTAGAGCGCCGACGGCGACTTCCCCGTGACGGCGCGGATCTCGGCCGCGAGCAGCGCGAGCAGGATCCCGTCCTTGTCGGTCGTCCACGCCGAGCCGCCGAGCTCGAGGAACGACGCCCCCGCGCTCTCCTCCCCGCCGAAGCCGACCGAGCCGTCGATGAGCCCGGGCACGAACCACTTGAACCCGACCGGCACCTCCCACAGCCGCCGGCCGAGCGACTCGGCGACGCGGTCGATGATGCTGCTCGAGACGAGGGTCTTGCCGATCGCGGCGTCGGCGCTCCACCCGCCCCGGTGGCGGTAGAGGTAGTCGATCGCGACCGCGAGGTAGTGGTTGGGGTTCATGAGCCCGCCGTCGGGCGTCACGATGCCGTGGCGGTCGGCATCCGCGTCGTTGCCGGTGAGCAGGTCGAAGTCGCCGCGCTTGGCGACGACCGACGCCATCGCCGACGGTGAGGACGGATCCATGCGGATCTTGCCGTCCCAGTCGAGGGTCATGAACGCCCAGCGCGGGTCGACCTCGGGGTTCACGACGGTGAGCGGCAGGTTGTGGGTCTCGGCGATCGCCGCCCAGTAGTCGACGCTCGCCCCGCCGAGCGGGTCGGCCCCCAGCCGCAGGCCCGCGGCGCGGATGGCGGGGATGTCGATCGCGTTCGCGAGGTCGCGCACGTACTCGCCGCGGTAGTCGTAGCGCTCTACGGTGCCGCCCGCGCGGCGGCGCACGTGGGCGTTGCCGCCCGCGATGATCTCGTTCGCCCGGCCCGCGATCCAGCCGGTCGCGTCGGAGTCGGCGGGGCCGCCGTGCGGCGGGTTGTACTTGAAGCCGCCGTCGCGCGGCGGGTTGTGGCTCGGGGTGATGACGATCCCGTCGGCCTGCGGCCCCGAGGTCTGGCGGTTGAAGCGGATGACGGCCCGCGACAGCGACGGGGTCGGCACCCAGCCCGCCTCGGCATCCACGATCGCGGTGACGCCGTTCGCGGCGAGCACCTCGAGCGCCGTGGCCTGCGCGGGGGCGGAGAGCGCGTGGGTGTCGGCGCCGACGAACACCGGGCCGGTGATGCCCTGCTCGGCGCGGTACTCGACGATCGCCTGCGTGATCGCCGCGATGTGGGTGTCGGTGAAGGCGCCGTCGAGGCTCGACCCGCGGTGGCCGCTCGTGCCGAACACGACGGGCTGGTCGGGGGAGGCGGGGCCCGCGTAGGCGCGCAGCAGGGCGTCGACGTCGACGAGGTCCTCCGGCTGCGCGGGGGTGCCGGCCCGGCTCACGGCGCGATCTCCATCCGCTGGATGAGTCCGCCCGCGGCGTCGAGGGTGAACCGGAAGAAGCTCGACCCGTTGAAGCCGCCGCCGGAGACGTCGAGGAGCACGACCCAGTCGTCGCCGTCGCGCTCGACCGAGGTCACCCGGAATCGCGACGACCGCCCGATGTTGTCGGTCTCGTCCCAGCCGGCGATCGCCTCGGGTCCGGCGAACTCCTTGCCCCAGTCGACGAGCACCGCGTCGGGGGCGAAGGCGGCGACGAAGGCGTCGTGGTCGCCGGCGTTGGTGGCGTCGATCATCCGCTGGATCGCGGCGGGCAGCGAGCTCATGCGGCCATCCTCCCACCGGTACCCGTTCGCGCCACGGGGGTTGCGCACACGGCGCCGGTAGGCTCGCAGCCATGCCGAGCACCGCCCCGACCCCGCGTTACAGCTACCTGGGTCCCGCCGGCACGTTCACCTGGCTCGCGCTCACCCAGGTGCCCGAGGCCGCGGGCGCCGAGTGGCACGACGTGCCGAACGTCGCGCAGGCGCTCGACGACGTCGTCGCGGGCCGCAGCACGGCGGCGATGATCGCGATCGAGAACAGCGTCGAGGGCGGCGTGAGCGCCACGCAGGACGCGCTCGCCAACATCCCGGGCCTGCGCATCGTGGGCGAGTACCTCGTGCCCGTCAACTTCTCGCTCGTCGCCCGCCCCGGCGCGACCCTCGCCGACGTCAAGGTCGTCGCGGCGCATCCCGTCGCCTACGCGCAGTGCCACCTGTGGCTCGAGAAGAACCTGCCGCAGCACGCGCACCTGCCGGCGACGTCGAACGTGAGCGCCGCGACCGGGCTGCTCGAGGAGAACGCGGTCGCGGATGCCGCGATCGCCCCGCCCGGCATCGAGAGCCAGCACGACGTCACGGTGCTCGCCGAGTCGATCGGCGACAACCCGACCGCGGTCACGCGCTTCGTGCTCGTCTCGGCGAGTCGCGCCATCCCGCCGCGCACCGGCGCCGACAAGACGAGCGTCATCGTCGAACTGCCCTCCGACGCGCCCGGCGCCCTCGTCGAGATGCTCGAGCAGTTCGCGACCCGCGGCGTGAACCTGTCGCTGCTGGAGTCGCGCCCGATCGGCGACGCCCTCGGCCGCTACCGCTTCGTCGTCGACCTCGACGGCCACATCCACGACGAGCGCGTCGCCGACGCGCTGCTCGGGCTCAAGCGCTTCAGCCCCAACGTCATCTTCCTCGGCTCGTATCCGCGCGCCGACAAGGTGGATGTCGAGGTGCGCCCGCGCTACGGCGACGACGTCTTCGTGGAGGCCCGCGACTGGCTGCGCGGCATCCTCTCCGGCGAGCCCCTTGAGGGAACCCCCGACGCGTAGCAGGGTGGGAGCATGCCCGACGACGGGATCGACCCCCGCTACGCGGCGCAGTTCCAGCGCGGCTACGACCCGGAGCGTCACGGCGTGACGCCGCCCGCTCCGGCCGCCGCGACGGCGCGCGACGGGAGCCGGGATGCCCCGGTGCGGGTCGCCTCGACGCCGGAGAGCGCTCCGCTCATCGCGTCGCCCGCGGTGCGGCCGCCCGCTCCCGCGCATTCCGCGGAGGCCGAGGTGGCTCATCCCGCCGCCCCGCCCGTCGCGCACTCCGCCGCGCCGGCCGAGCATCACGACACCGTCACGCCCGGCTCGGTGCTCTCCCCGCCGGAGCCCGACGAGGACGAGCTGCCGCCGCTCGGCCCGCGCCTGCTCGAGTGGTCGCTGCTCGTCGCCGGCGCCTTGCTGATCGCATCCGCGGTGTGGGTGTTCTGGCAGGCCGCGACCGACCTCCGCGGCTATTTCGGCACCGTGGGCGGCCCCGCCGAGGACGTGTTCTTGAACGTGCGCAACTCGCTCCCCGGCCCCCTGCTCGTCGCGGGCATGATCGCCATCACCGTGTGGATCGTGCTGCGCGCGCTCCGGTCGCGCCCGTGATCCCCCGCCGGTTCGTCGTCGCCCTCGGCGTCCTCGCGGGCGGCCTCGTCGCGATCGCGATCGGGGTGATCGCGGCGTCCGTGTCGTTCGCCCAGCGGGCCGCCGCGGCGCAGCCCGACTTCTCGCAGCCGTTCACGGAGGAGGACTTCGCGGAGTTCGCCGCGCTGAACATCGCGTCCTACGCGCTCGTCGGCCTGCCCGCGTGGCTGTTCCTCGCCGCCGCGGTCGCCGGGGCGGGAGCCGTCGCGCTCGCCGTGCTGCGCTCGCGCGCCGCGGCCTCCGCCGACCGGTGGTGAGCACGGCGCAGCAGTCGGTGCACGCGATCCGCAACTCCCTGCCGGGGCCGCTGCTCGTCGTCACGGTCGCGGCCGTGTGCGCGTGGATGCTGCTCCGCGCGACCCGCACCGGCGCGGTCGTGCGCCGGGCCCCCGCCGTCGCCGGGGCGCTCGCCCTCGCGCTCGGGGTGCTCGCGGCCGGCACCGCGTGGGGCGCCGTGCACTTCGCGGTGCGCGGCGAGGAGTGGTTCCGGCGGCAGCCCGACACGATCCAGCCCGCCGACTACGAGGAGGTGCAGGTGGTGTGGGCGACGACGGCGGCGCTCGAGCGCATCCCGCCCTGGGCGGTTCTGGCGGCGGCCCTCGCGGCGCTCACCGCCCTCGTGCTGCTCGTTCTGCGCGCCCGCGCTCAGGCGGGTTCGGCCTCCGACACCGCTTCGCGCGACGCCTCGACGGCCTCCTCGCGCTCCTGAGCCTTCTCCACGCCGGGCGGCGGGGTGATCTCGTGGCCCGCGGGCAGCCGCACCCGCAGTGCGCCGGGGTCGACGACCGTGGTGAACGCCGTGACCAGCCCGAACACGTCGCCGTCGAGCTCGAACTCCTCGGGCTGATCCAGTTGCACCTCGAACCGCGCGCCCTTGAGGTAGCGCAAGGTGCGGATCTCCTTCGACTGCGCCATGAGCTTGCGGCCCACCTGCGAGCGGCGCAGCACGCCGTTCTCCCAGACCACCTTGAGCCACACCTGGAGCCAGCCGAAGAACCCCTCCGGCCGCAGGCTCACGATGTCGAAGAGCCCGTCGTCGACCGCCGCCTCGGGCAGCAGCAGGATGTTGCCGGGTAGCGATCCGCAGTTGCCGATGAGCACGGTGTGGGCCGTCATCGCGCGGCGGGGGCCGCCGTCGAGCCGGAAGCGCACCCGCATCCGCTCGGTGTCGCGCAACGCCTTGCGGATGGCGTCGAGGTAGGCGAGCCAGCCGACGCGCTTCTTCAGCTCCTCGTCCTGGTTGGCGATCATCTTCGCGTCGAGGCCGATCCCCGCCATGACGAGGAACGCGTGGCTCGACTCCGAGCCGTCGGCCAGGCGGATGTCGGCGATGCCGAGGTCGATCGCGTGATCCTCGCCGGCGAACGCGGTCGCCACCGACTCGTCGAGGTGCCCGAGGGTGAGGTCGAGGTTGCGGGCCAGCAGGTTGCCGGTGCCGGAGGGGAGCAGGGCGAGGGCGGCATCCGCGTCGCGCAGCCCTTCCGCGACCGCGCGCACCGTGCCGTCGCCGCCCGCCGCGAGCACGACCTCCGCGCCCTGCTCGACGGCGGCGCGCGCCTGGCCGGTGCCGGGATCCTCGACCGTCGTCTCGAGCCAGAGGGTCGGCGCCCAGCCGGCCTCGCGCTCGGCCGCCTCCACGGCGGCGCGCAACTCGTCGGCATCCACCTTCACGGGGTTGAAGACGACCGCCGCACGACGCGGGGCCGCAGGCGTCGCAGGCATGCGACAACGGTAGACCTCGCAGCGGATCCCCGGTGGGGGCTTGTGCAGACGTCAATAGGATGGTGAGGTGATCGACCCGCAGCTCCTGCGCGAGAACCCCGACGTCGTCCGGCGCTCCCAGGTGGCGCGCGGCGTCGACCCGGCGACCGTGGATGCCGCGCTCGCCGCCGACACCGCCCGCCGCGCCGCCATCACGGCGTTCGAGTCGGCGCGCGCCGAGCAGAACGCCTTCGGCAAGAAGGTGGCCGCCGCCCCCAAGGAGGAGAAGGCGGCGCTCGTCGCCCAGGCCCAGGAGCTCGCGGCCCGCGTCAAGGCCGGCCAGGCGGCGGTCGCCGACGCGGAGGCGGAGTTCGAGCGCGCCGTCGGCGGCATCCAGAACGTCGTCATCGAGGGCGTGCCCGCGGGCGGCGAAGACGACTTCGTCGTGCTGCGCGAGGTCGGCACCCCGCGGCAGTTCGACTTCGAGCCCAAGGACCACCTCGAGCTCGGCGAGTTGCTCGGTGCGATCGACATGGAGCGCGGGGCGAAGGTCTCCGGCGCCCGCTTCTACTTCCTCAAGGGCGTCGGCGCGCGCCTGGAGCTCGCGCTCATCCAGATGGGTCTCGACCGCGCGCTCAAGGCCGGGTTCGAGCCGCTCATCACCCCGACGCTCGTGCGCCCCGACATCATGGCGGGCACCGGCTTCCTCGGCGCGCACGCCGACGAGATCTACTACCTCGAGCGCGACGACCTCTACCTGACCGGCACGAGCGAGGTCGCGCTCGCCGGGTACCACAAGGACGAGATCATCGACGTGAGCTCGCCCCTCCGCTACGCGGGCATCTCGACCTGCTACCGCCGCGAGGCCGGCTCGGGCGGCAAGGACACCCGCGGCATCATCCGCGTGCACCAGTTCCAGAAGCTGGAGATGTTCGTCTACTGCGACCCCGCCGACGCCGAGCAGCAGCACGACGCGCTGCTCGCGATGGAGGAGGGGATGCTGCGCGACCTCGGTCTCGCCTACCGCGTCATCGACGTCGCCGCGGGCGACCTCGGCTCGAGCGCGGCGCGCAAATTCGACACCGAGGCGTGGGTCCCCACCCAGGGCGCGTACCGCGAGCTGACCTCCACCTCGAACTGCACCACGTACCAGGCGCGCCGCCTCGACATCCGCTACCGCACCGAGGCCGGCCCGACGGCGCCCGTCGCGACCCTCAACGGCACCCTCGCGACGACGCGCTGGATCGTCGCGCTCCTCGAGACCCACCAGCAGGCCGACGGGTCGGTGCTCGTGCCGGAGGCCCTGCAGCCCTACCTCGGGCTGTCGGTGCTGGAACCGAAGTGAGTTCGCCCGAGCCCTGGCTCCTCGGTCTCGACGTCGACGGGACCGTGCTGCTCGAAGACGGCACGCTGCGCGACGCGGTCGCCGCCGAGATCGCCCGCGTGCGCGACCTCGGCCACGAGGTGATGCTCTCCACCGGCCGCTCGATGTCGATGACGCTGCCCGTCGTCGACCAGCTCGGGATCACCCCGCAGTACCTCGTCTGCGCGAACGGCGCGCTCGTACTGCGCCGCGACGCCTCCGCCCCGACCGGCTACGCCCGCGCGCATGTCGAGACCTTCGACGCGACCGAGGTGCTCACCACCATCCGCGAGCACCTCGGCGACGCCTCCTACGCGGTCGAGGATGCCGAGGGCGTCTTCCGCTTCACCGGCCACTTCCCCGAGGGCGCCCTCGCCACCGGCCGCCGCAAGGTCGAGTTCGACGAGCTTCTCGGCGTCGAGGCGACGCGCGTCGTCGTCATCTCCCCCGGCCACGCGATCGACGACTTCCTCGCCGTCGTCGAGCGGATGGGCCTGCACAAGGTCAGCTACAACATCGGCTGGACGGCGTGGCTCGACATCGCGCCGGACGGCGTCAACAAGGCCACCGGCATGGAGCGCGTGCGCGACGCCCTCGGCATCCCGGGCTCCCGGGTGTTCACCGCGGGCGACGGGCGCAACGACATCGACATGTTCGAGTGGACCGTCGCGGGCGGCGGGGTCGCCGTCGCGATGGGGCAGGCGCCCGACGAGGTGAAGGCGGTCGCGAGCGAGGTCACGGGCACCGACGTCGACGACGGGCTCGCCGCCACGCTCTCACGGCATTTCCAGTCTTAGCAACCACGGGTCCGTTACGATCAGGATTCGGATTTGCCAGGGAGGGCTGTCCGAGCGGCCGATGGAGCCAGTCTTGAAAACTGGTGGGCAGAAATGTCTCGTGGGTTCGAATCCCACGCCCTCCGCCGTTCCCCGACCCGAACAGAGCGAAACGAGGTAAGACGTGAGCGAGCCCCGCACCCGCACACGCGACGTCGTCGCACGACACGGCAAGCTCTCGCGGCCTGCCGCCTGGAAGGCTCTGCTCGGGATGCTCGCGGGGGCGCTCGCCGTCGTGCTCGTCGCCGGCTCGTCCGTCGCGGCGATCGCCGTCTGGCAGCTGCAGTCGGACCTCGAGGTCGAAGACATCCCGTTCGACTCGCTCGGCCCGCCCCCGGCGATCGGCGCCTACGAGGGCGGATTCAACATCCTCATCGTCGGTTCCGACACCCGTGAGGGTCAGGGCGGCATCGGCGGCAACGAGACCAGCGTGCTCAACGACGTGACGATGATCCTGCACGTCGCGGAGAACCAGCGCAGCGCGACGCTCGTCAGCATCCCGCGCGACATGGTCGTGCCGCTGCCCGCGTGCGAGAACGGCGGCCCGGCGACGGGTGTGCCGATCAACACGACGCTCTTCTACGGCGGCCTGTCCTGCACGGCGAAGACGGTGACCCAGCTGACCGGACTCGACATCCACTTCGCGGGTCTCATCACCTTCCGCGGCGTCATCGCGATGTCGAACGCCATCGGCGGCGTCGAGGTCTGCGCGGCGAGCCGCATCGACGACGTCTACACCGGTCTGCACCTGCCGAAGGGCAAGAGCACGATCTCGGGCGCCCAGGCGCTCGCCTTCCTCCGCAGCCGCCACGGCGTCGGCGACGGCTCCGACCTCGGCCGCATCTCGTCGCAGCAGGTGTTCCTCTCCTCGCTCGTGCGCAAGGTGAAGAGCGACGACACACTCACCGACTTCGGCCGGCTGTACAGCCTCGCCCAGGCGGCGACGAAGAACATGACGCTCTCGCGCAACTTCGCCCGCATCGACACCCTCGTGTCGATCGCCCAGGTGCTGAAGAACATCCCGCTCGAGAACATCGTGATGGTGCAGTACCCGAGCCGCACCGGCGGCACGGGCATCTACGAGGGCAAGGTCCAGCCGATCGAGTCCCTCGCCAACGAGCTGTTCAAGGCGATCCGCGCCGACAAGGCCATCCGCCTCGACTCGAACGCGGTGGGCGCCAACGGCGGCTCGACGCTCGACCCGAACGCCCCCAAGCCGACGGCGAGCCCGACCCCAGATCCGTCGGCCACGCCCGGCGAAGAGGTCAAGGTCCCGACCGCCACGGTCTCCGGCGTGAAGGGCCAGACGGCCGCGCAGTACACCTGCTCGGTGTCCTTCTAGTCGCCTGGCGGCGCGGACTCCCGGGTCCGTGCCGCTAGGATGACTGAGCAAGATCCGGGAGACGTCGCATAGTCCGGTCGAGTGCACCACCCTGCTAAGGTGGAGTCCCCGCAAGGGGACCGCGGGTTCAAATCCCGCCGTCTCCGCTCCAGAAAGCCGCCCACCCGGGCGGCTTTCGGCGTCTTCGGCCGATCCAGGAGCACCCGTGAGCACCACCCCCGACCTGCACCGCACCGCCGCCGAGCTGGATGCCGCCGACCCGCTGCGCGCTCACATCGAGCGTTTCGTGCCCGCCCCCGGCGTCACCGCGTACCTCGACGGCAACTCCCTCGGGCGGCCGCTGCGGGCGACGCAGACCCGGTTGGCGGAGTTCGTGCGCGACGCGTGGGGGACCCGCCTCATCCGCGCGTGGGACGAGGGCTGGATGGAGCGCCCGTTCGAGCTGGGCGACCGCATCGCGCGGGCCGCGCTGGGCGCGGCCGCCGGGCAGACGATCGTCGCGGACTCGACGACGGTGCTGCTCTACAAACTGCTGGAGGCCGCCGTCGCCGCCCGCCCGGGCCGGCGCGAGATCGTCGTCGAGGAGACCAACTTCCCCACCGACCGGTTCGTCGCCGCCGCGGTCGCCGAACGGCACGGGATGACGTTGCGCCGCATCCCGGCCGACCCGGTCGACGGGGTCACGACCGCCGACGTCGCCGCCGCGGTGGGCGACGACACCGCCGTCGTCGTGCTCAGCCACGTCGACTACCGCTCGGGGGTGATCGCCGACCTCGCCGCGATCACCGCCGTCGCGCACGACGCGGGCGCGCTCATCCTGTGGGACCTCTGCCACTCCGCCGGCGCCGTGCCGATCGGGCTGGACGCCGCCGGCGCCGACCTCGCGGTCGGCTGCACCTACAAATACCTCAACGGCGGCCCCGGCTCGCCCGCCTTCGCCTACGTCGCCGCGCGCCACCAGGACGCCCTGCGGCCGCCGATCGAGGGCTGGATGGGCGCCGCCGACGTGTTCGCGATGGGCGGCGCCTACGAGCCGGGCGCGGGGATGCGCCGGTTCATCAGCGGCACCCCGCCGATCCTCGCCATGCTCGCGATGGAGGACATGCTCGACCTCCTCGACGAGGCGGGCCTGGATGCGGTGCGCGCGAAATCCGTCTCCCTCACGTCATTCACGATCGACGCCGCCGACGCGCTGCTCGCCGGGTACGGCGTGCGCGTGCTCAGCCCGCGGGATGCCGGCCGCCGCGGCGGGCACGTGACCCTCGGGCATCCCGACTCCGCCCGCATCGTCGAGCGGCTCTGGGGCGAGGGAGTGATCCCCGACTTCCGGCACCCGGACGGCATCCGGCTCGGCCTCTCGCCGCTCAGCACGACCCACGCGGAGGCCCTCGACGGGGTGCTCGCGATCCGCGCGGCGCTGGAGGGGTCAAACCGCTGATATAGTCGTCAGGTTGACTTCTGACGTCGACACACGCCAAGCGCCCGTAGCTCAATGGATAGAGCATCTGACTACGGATCAGAAGGTTGGGGGTTCGAGTCCCTCCGGGCGCACACTGGTTGAGACAGTGCGGAAGCCCCGGTCGCGAAAGTGCCGGGGCTTCCGGCGTCTCCGGGTCAGGGCACGTTGGCCCCGCCGTTGACGTTGATCACCTCGCCGACGACGAAACTCGACTCCGGCGACGCGAGGAACACGTAGGCGGGCGCCTGCTCCACCGGCTGGCTGGTGCGGCCGAGCCATGACGACTCCCCGAACCCGTTGAGCTTCTCGGCCGGCTGCCCGTCCGAGACCTGCAGCGGCGTCCACACCGGCCCCGGCGCGACGGCGTTGACGCGGATGCCGCGCGGCGCCAGGTCGTGCGCGAGGGCTTTCGTGAAGCCGATGATCGCGAACTTCGTGGAGGCGTAGTTGATGATCATCGGCGACGGGTTGTAGCCCTGCACCGAGGTGCTGTTGATGATCGTCGAGCCCGCCGGCAGGTGCGGGAGGGCGTCGCGCGTGATCCAGAACATCGCGTAGAGGTTCGTCTGGATCGTGCGGTCGAGGTCGGCCTCATCGAGTTCGTCGAACGTCTGGTGGTACACCTGGTGCGCCGCGTTGTTCACGAGGATGTCGAGCCCGCCGAGCCCCTCCACCGCGTCGGCGACGAGCCGGCGGCAGAACTCCCGGTCGCGGATGTCCCCGGGCAGCAGGATCGCCTTCCGGCCCTCCGCGCGCACGACCTCGGCGATCGCCTCGGCATCCACCTGCTCCTCGGGGAGGTAGCTGAGCGCGACATCCGCTCCCTCGCGCGCGAACGCGATCGCGACGGCCGCGCCGATGCCCGAGTCGCCGCCCGTGATGAGCGCCTTGCGCCCGGGCAGGCGCCCGGTGCCGCGGTAGGTCGACTCGCCGTGGTCGGCTTTCGGATCCAGTTCGGCGTCGAGTCCCGGAAGCGGCTGCCACGAGGCGTGCGGCTTGATGTGCTTGTGGCGCTCCACGGGGTTGTCGAATGTGAGCTGATCCGACGTCATCGTCTGTTCTCCTTCGGTTCTGGCCTCCGGAAACGCCCGGCCTACCCGGGCTGTTGACCCCTGACCCTAGCGGCAGTCGCACGTCAACCCCTGCCGCGTCGTCGCGAACGGGCGTAGCGTCGCGACATGAGCGACCAGAACGAGTCCGGGTTCGACCCGGGAGCCGTCAACTCCAGCGGCAGCCAGGCGGGCGGGTCGGCGCAGACCGACGCCGTCGACACCGGGCTGTCGGAGGACATCGAGAACAGCCTGACCGGGCAGGGCGTCTCCGACCGCGAGACGATCGACGACATCCGCGAGGCCGAGGGGGATGCCGCCTCCGGGTGACCTGTGAACGAGGGGGAGCGCGACGCGGGGCCGACCGGCTAGATTCTGGGGCACCACCGTCGACGGGAGGCCCCGTGGCCCCGCACCGCCCCGCATCCCTCGCCTTCACCGCCCTGACGACCGTCGCGCTCGCGGCGCTCGCCGGGTGCTCCGCGGCCGCGCCCGACCCGGCGCCCACGGCGACCACCCCCGCGCCCGTGCCGAGCGCGACCACGCCCTCGCTCGGGCCGGATGTCGCGTTCGTCATCACCGGGGAGCTCGCCTCGCCCGACGGCGCGACGACGTTCGCGTTCGAGATGACGGTCGGGGTTCCGACGCAGGCGACCGCCGCGCAGGACGAGACCGCGTTCGCCGCCTCCGTCCACTGCCCGCCCGACGTGCTGGGGGCGCCCTCGTTCCCCGACCCCGCCTACGTGCACGTCACCGTCGCGACGACGCCGCTCACCGGCGACCCGGCGGGCGCCGACGTCGTCGTGCGCGGGATGGACCAGTACGCGGCGACGTGGGACGGCGACTACGTGACCGCGCAGGCGTACTGCGCCCCGCCGTTCCTGCGCCCCGTGCCCGGGGTGGCGACCGCGATCGGGGTCGTGCGCTCCGACGACGACGCGGGACCGGACGCCTGGCTCCCCACCGCCGGCGGATACGGGGTGAGCGCCTTCGCGATCGACCCGGGCACGAACGACGCGGAGCCGTACACGGCGACCGCGTGCACGCTGCAGTTCGGTCCCGACCCGGGCGCGGCCGCAGGCCTGGTGCGGGTCGACGCGGGGCTCGGCTGCTCGTTCGGCTTCGCCGACAGCTAGCGCGCGGGCGTCAGACCGAGACGGTCTCCGACTCGGCGATCGGGTCCTCGACGATGCGCTGGTAGCCGGGACCCTCGGCGGGGATGCCGCGCTTCTCGAGCGCGTTCTCGACGATCGTGAGCCCCTGCATGCCGGGGAGGCGGGCGATGTGCCGGTCGATGTCGCGGATCTCCTTGCGGCCCTCCGCGCCGCCGAACAGGCGGCCCATGACGTGGGTGACCTCCTGCTCCGACGAGATTCCGGAGCCGACGGGGGCCCAGAACTTGTTGAGCGCGAAGCGGGCGATGACCTGGGCCTTCTTGCTCTTCGCGAGGCGCTCGCGGGCCTGGGTGGCGTAGAACGCGACGTGCTTGGTCTCCTGCTGCGCGATCCGCTTCAGCAGTTCGGCGAGCACCGGGTGGTTCTCCTGCTTCGCCATGCGGTGGTACGCGGCGTTCGCCGACCACTCGTTGGCGGCTCCCCACGCCATGTGCACGGCGACGAAGTCGTTGCCGACGAGTCCGCCCATGAGCGACTGCTTGATCGGGTCGAGGCGGTCCTTCCAGCCGAGCTTGATGCGGGTCGCCTTGAGCTGGTCGTAGTCGACGGTGATGCCGTGCTTGCCGAGCACGGCGGCGAGGGCCTCACCGTGCCAGAACTCCTCGCGGTTCCACATCGTCATGAACGAGCCGATCTCCGGCTCCTTGTGCGACGGGGTGGTGAGCAGATCGCGCAGGTAGCAGACCGTGTGGTACTCGACGTCGCACATGTAGCGCAGGACGCGCAGGCTCTCCTCCGGCAGCGGATCCGTCTCGAAGGCCTCGAGGTCGAGGTCGGTCCAGGTCACCGGTGCGGAGTTGGCGGTGTACCTGTCGATGTCGAACGCCACGGGGTCCTCCTGGGTACGGGATCTACGAGTGCTCAGGGGTCTTCGGAGCCGCAACGGCCGTCGGATTGGAGTCCATCAAAGCACGGCGGGGGGACCGCATGCCCTTCTTCCAGTTGTGCACCGGCCAGTGACGCTTCTGCGCCTCCTTGGCGAGCTGCGGGTCCGGATTGACGGCGGCGGGGTGCCCGAGCAGTTCGAGCCAGCCGAGGTCGGCGTGGCTGTCGCCGTAGCCGTACGAGGCGGAGAGGTCGGCGCCGTGCTCCTTCGCGTAGCGGACGAGCCACGCGGCGCGCGCCTCGTCGACGATCGGCGGCTTCGCGAGGTAGCCGGTGAGCACGCCGTCGCGGTCGTGCATCGACGAGGCGACGACGTCGTCGAAGAGGTTCACGAAGGGCTTGGCGAGCAGCTCGATCGAGCCCGAGACGAGCACCGTGCGGTGGCCGGCGGCCTTGTGGCGGTGCACGGCCTCGAGCGCCTCGACGCTCGTGTGCCGGCGCATGGTGTCGCCGTAGCCGCCCTCGACGATCTTCTCGAGGCGCGACACCGGCATCCCCTCGTACCGGCGCAGGAACGAGCGGATGAACTCGCCGCGGCTGCGGCGCTCGGCGCGCAGGTAGCCGGGGACGGAGGCGAGGATGCGCGGCACCTCGGTCGCCCACGCGGCCTTGCGCCAGCCCGCGGAGCGCACCCAGAGGTACTGCTGCACGATGTTGGAGTCGACGACGGTGCCCTCCATGTCGAACACCGCGAGCACGTCGCCGCGCTGGGGCAGCTCGTTCGGGCGGGCCGGCACGGCGGCCGCGCGCTCCGCCTGGCGGGCGCGCGAGTAGGCCTTCGTCAGCTTCGCGATCGCCGGGAAGTGCACGTTCTGGAGGTAGTGGTCCCAGTCGATGGCGGAGATGTCGAAGCCCTTGTCGGCCCGCTCCCCGGCGGGGATCGACTCGTGCAGGCGCTTGAGGTTGGAGTCGTCGAAGATCAGCTCGGTCTCGACGTAGACGCGGTAGAGCGACACGAAGTTGCGCAGCGTCTTGAGGTCGGCCATGCCCTTCTGCATCTTCGCGAGCGTCGCGCGCGAGCCCTTCGTCTTGGGCAGCATCCGCAGGGCGCGCTCGGCGGTCTTGACGTTGCGCTCGAGGCGGTGGATGCCGCGCTCGACCTTGTCCGGCCCGGGGAACTTCCACACCGGGACCTCGATGGGCTTGCCCTTGCGGTCGGTGAGCGGGTTCTTCGTGAAGTACTCGTGCACGTTCTCGTACATCTGGTGGAACGGCACGGGGTTCGACTGTCCCGACGCGACGTGGAAGTACTCCGGCTCGCCCTTGGTCGCCGGCTTCTGCGCGGCGGCGAGGATGGCGTTGACGACGTAGTCGACCGGGATGAGGTCGAGGATGCTGTCGGGCAGCCCCGGGAACTCGGGGAGCTGGCCCTTGCCGTAGGCCATGATCAGCGGGTCGGCGACCTTGAAGCCGTCGATCCAGCCCGGGTACGGGTGGGCGAGGGCGCTCTCGATGATGGCGGGCCGGACGACCGACAGTCGGTGGTCGACGCCCCACAGCTCTTCGGCGGCGCGCTCGGCGAAGGCCTTCGACATCGTGTAGACGTCGGTCCAGCCGAGGCTCTGGGCGCGGGTGCGGCCGGCATCCACGAGCTGCTGGGTGACCCACGCGGCGCGGGCCTGCTCGCTCCAGCGGGCGACCGCCTGCGGGCCCTCCTTGCTGTGCTCGGCCTGCGCGGCCTCCATGAACGCGCGGAGGCGCTCCGGCTCGCGGGACTCCGCCTCGATGCGGTCGCGGGTGGCGAACGCGAACTCGTACTCGGCGCGCCAGTCCACGTTGTGGGTGAGGCGGGCCTCGGGCGCGACGCCCTTGCGCAGGCCCTGCACGTAGCACGTGGAGACGTGCACGACGCGGGGGTCGCCGCCGGAGGCGCGGAGGCTCTCGTAGAGGTTGACGACGCCGCCGATGTTCGCCTCGAACGACTCGGTGATCGGGTCGTCGAACGACACGCTCGCGGCGGAGTGGATGACGAGGTCGAGATCCTTCGGCATCGTGATCGGCGAGGTGAGCCCGCCCTCGACCACCTTGATGCGGTTCTTGACGGCGTGCTCGACGCCCTTCTCGCCCACCTTGTCGCGCCAGGCCGCGAAGACCGGCTTCTTGAGCAGGCTGCGCACGCGCTCCTCGGCGCTCGCGCCGCCCTTCACGCGCACCAGGATCGTGATCGTCGAGTCCGGGTGGTCGTTGAGCAGGCGCTCGAGCACGGCCTGGCCGACGAATCCGGTGGCGCCGGTGAGGAAGACCTTGGCGTCGCCGAGCCCCGCGGATGCGGCGCGCGCGGGCGCCTTCCGGGGGGAGGTCTTCCGCGTGGTGGTGGAGGTGGGCGTGGTCGCCTTCGCGGGGGTCACGGGACCAGTCTCGCAGCCACGACGGGGGCGACGGCACCCAAGCCCGGAAGCGCGGCGATGCGCGCCGCGATGTCGGCGGCGCGGGCCGACCCCTCGGGCCCGCCGAAGACGACGGTCTCGAGCAGCGAGCGCTGCGCGTCCGGGAGCTCGGTGGCGCCGACCGGCCAGGCCGTCTGCTTCACGGTCTTGGCGGCGACGCGGCGGTTGCGGGCGGATTCGCCGAGTCGGCGCTCGGTCTCCTCGAGCAGGAAGTCGATGTGGCGCTCCTTCACCTCGGTGATCATGCCGACGACGGCATGCAACGCGGGGGCGGTTTCGGCGAGTCGGTGGTAGGCCGCGGTGGTGACCCATTCGTCGATGAGGCCGATCGCGACGTGGGCCGACACCAGCTTGGGTCCGGCGATGTTGCCGGTGACCGCGCGCCGGATCGGGCCGCGGCGGTCGACGCGCTCCGAGAAGGTCTTGCGACGCGTGCCGTCTTCGGCACCCGTCGAGTGGCCGGTGGCGTCGAGCACGGCCGAGAGGGCGTCCGCGAGCCAATACTTCTCGAACGCCCACGTGGTCAGGAACGCGGTCACCCGCGCGTCCTTGTGGGTCGCGGTGACGAGCAGGTTGCGCATGCGGTGCATCGTCGAGCTCTCGAGGTCGCGGAGCACGCGGATGAGGCCCGCTGCCTGCTCGGAGACGTCGTCCGGGGTGAGCCCGGAGAGGTCCATTTCACCGCGGTGACTGCCGCGCGCGGTGCGCGCGAACTCGCGGACATCGAAGCTCGGGGTCGTCATCCGGAAGCCCTTCGGTTCGGGGCCGATCGGCGGCCCGTGCGCCGCGAAGGGCGCTGCACCGTATCGTAAAGCACATGGGTATCGCTCTCGTCACGGGAGGTACGTCGGGCATCGGCGCCACCTTCGCCCGCCAGCTGGCTGCGAAGGGAGAGGACATCGTGCTCGTCGCCCGCGACAAGGAGCGGCTCGAGGAGATGGCGCATGAACTTCGCGGCATGGGTCGCGAGGTGGAGATCCTGCCCGCCGATCTCGCGAAGCGCGCCGACGTCGCCGAGGTGGTGAAGCGGCTCGAGGACGAGAAGCGCCCGATCGACGTCCTCGTGAACAATGCCGGATTCGGCATGCATGGCCGCGTCTCGGACGCCGACTCCGCGAAGCACGACGCCGCGCTCGAGGTGATGGTGCGCGCGGTGCGCGAACTCTCGGCCGCCGCGGCCCGCTCGATGCGCGCCCGCGGCCGCGGGCGCATCATCAACGTCTCCAGCACCGCGGGCTTCATGGCGATGTCGAGCGGCTACTCCGCGATCAAGGCGTGGGTGACCAACTTCACCGAGAGCCTCGCCAACGAGTTGCGCGGCACGGGGGTCACCGCGACCGCCCTCGCGCCGGGATGGGTGCACACCGAGTTCCACGACCGCGCCGGCATCCCCAAGAGCAGCATCCCGGGCTGGCTGTGGCTGGATGCCGACAAGCTCGTTCGCCTCGCGCTCAAGGACGCGGAGAAGGGCAAGGTCATCTCGATCCCGACCGTCCGCTACAAGGTGCTGATGGGGATCGTGCGGGCCCTCCCCCGGTCGGCCGCGCGCGCGGTGTCGCGAGCCATTTCGTCGAGCCGCAGCGCGGCCTCGAGCGGTAGCGTGAACGAGTGACCGACGACGAGCGCACCGAGCGGGAGAAGTCGATGTCGGACAAGGCGAAGCCGTTCACCTCGAAGCCCCGGGCGGTCGCCCGGTTCATCGCCCAGCGCGGGCTGCTCGTCCCCGTCGCGTTCTCGACCGTGAGCGTCGAGGTGCACGGGGCGAAGGAGCTCAAGAAGAAGGTCGGCAAGTCGTTCATCGTCGTCGCCAACCACTCCAGCCACCTGGATGCGCCGCTCATTCTCGGGTCGCTGCCGATGCGGATGTCGCGCTACCTCGCCGCCGGCGCCGCGGCCGACTACTTCTTCGACGTCTGGTGGCGCCGCGGCCTCACCGGCCTGTTCTTCAACGCCTTCCCCGTCGATCGCACGGGCGTCAACCCGCGCAGCGTGAGCGCCAAGGTGCTGCTGCAGAAGGGTGTGCCGCTGCTCGTCTTCCCCGAGGGCACGCGTGCCAAGGACTACCGCAAGCTCGGCCATTTCAAGCCGGGTGCGGCGGCGCTCGCCGCATCGACCGGCGTCCCGATCATCCCCGTCGCCCTCGTCGGCGCCGGTCGCGCCCACCCGCGCGGCGGCAAGTGGCCCAAGCCCGGCCGGCTGAAGGTCGGCGTCGTCTACGGCGAGCCGATGCTCGCGCGCGACGGCGAGGTGGCCTCGGACTTCATGGCCCGCGTGAAGTCCGAGATCGAACGACTTCTCGCGGAGCATTCGCCGCGTATCCTGGGCCACGATTTCACACCCGCGAACCCCGAAGAAGGAAAGACCCGATGACCGACGTCAAGCACATGAAGTGGTGGGGCTGGGGGGTCGACGGTGTCGGCTTCCACTGGGAGGACAAGCCCGGGTTCGCCCCGTTCGTGCTCGACGCGGTCGGCCTCGACCTGCACACCGCGAAGCCCGTATCGCCCCCGAACTTCGACGACATCACCGTGCCGAAGCCGGTCGCGAGCGCCGCGCTGCTGAAGACCCTCGGCGGCATCGTCGGCGCCGACGACGTTCGCACCGACGCGATGGAGCGCGTGGTGCACGTCTACGGCAAGAGCTTCCGCGACCTCGCCCGCATCCGCGCCAACGCGGTCAAGCGCTACCCCGACGTCGTCGTCTACCCCGACGATGAGGCGGAGGTGCAGCAGATCGTGGATGCCGCGGTCGCCGCGGACGCCGTCATCATCCCGTTCGGCGGCGGCAGCAACATCGCCGGCTCGCTCGAGCCGCGCGAGGGCGAGAAGCGCGCCATCATCTCGCTCGACCTCGGCCGGCTCAACAAGGTGCTCGACATCGACGAGGCCGCCGGCACCGCCCGCATCCAGGCCGGCGCGCTCGGCCCGGACCTCGAGGAGCAGCTGCAGGCGAAGGGCTGGACGATCGGGCACTTCCCCGACTCGTTCACCCACTCCACGATCGGCGGCTGGGTCGCGACCCGCTCGTCGGGCATGCAGTCCGACCGCTTCGGCGACATCGCGCACATCGCGCGCGGCCTCCGCGTCGCCCGCCCGGGCGGCACCCTCGTCATCCGCTCGCTGCCGTCGACCTCGTCGGGCCCGAGCGTGCGCGAGATGATCCTCGGCTCCGAGGGCCGACTCGGGGTCATCACCGAGGTGACGGCGCAGATCCGCCGCAACGCCGAGGTGCGCGAGATCCAGGCGTACTTCTTCCCGACCTTCGCCGCGGGCCTCAAGGCCATGCAGGAGATCTCCGAGTCGGACGCCCACCCGTCGATCACGCGCATCTCCGACGAGCGCGAGACCGGGTTCTCCATGGCGACGAGCAAGGAGCGGAAGGGCATGGACAAACTCCTCGCCGGAACCGTCCTGCCGAAGCTCATGAAGAGCAAGGGCTGGGATCTGACCAAGATCGCCCTGTCGTTCATCGGCTTCGAGGGCACCAAGGCGGGCACGAAGTTCAGCAAGAGCATCGTCGACCGCATCGTGAAGAAGCACGGCGGCATGGGCGTCGGCACCGGACCCGGCGTGCTCTACGACCAGAAGAAGTTCGACACCCCGTACCTGCGCGACTTCCTGCTCGACCGGGGCGCCGTCGGCGACGTGTCGGAGACGGCCGCGCCGTGGTCGAAGCTCCAGAACGTCTACGACTCCGCGATCGCCGCGGCCGAGAAGGCGTACGCCGAACTCGGGATCAAGGGCTGGATCATGGCCCACCAGTCGCACTCGTACCACTCGGGGGCGTGCCTGTACTTCACCTTCGCGTTCGTCGGCCAGAAGGACATCCTCGGCGAGTACGACTACGTGAAGTCGGCCATCCAGCAGTCGTTCATCGACAGCGGAGCGACCCTGTCGCACCACCACGGCGTCGGCGTCGAGCACTCGCCGTGGATCGCCGACGACATCTCGCCGCAGGGCGCGGAGGTCATGGCGGGGCTGTTCGCCGCGACCGACCCGAAGAGCAACCTCAACCCGGGCAAGATCCTGCCGATCGGCGGCGAGCCGCTCACGGCGGCGTCGTCGGGCGCGAAGCCGGCCAAGCCGGGGGCGCGGAAGGCGGCGGCGAAGACCGCGGCCTCGAAACCCGCGACGAAGACGGCCGCGAAGTCGGTGGCGGCGAAGACCGGGGCGAAGTCCACGACGGCGGCCAAGAAGCCGGCGGCGACCAAGTCGGCGGCGGCCGCGAAGTCGACGACGGCAGCGAAGAAGCCCGCGGCCCCCAAGGCGGCGAGCACCCGCAAGCCCGCGGCGAGCTGAACGCCCCGGGTCGGCCGACCCGGTAGCGTGGGGGGGATGCCCGCTCCGATCCTCTCCCCCGAGGTCGCCGAGGCGCTGAACACGCGCAAGCCCGTGGTCGCCCTCGAGTCGACGATCATCTCGCACGGTCTGCCGCGCCCGCGCAACCACGAGGCCGCCCTCGAGTTCGAGGCGATCCTGCGCGATCGCGGCGTCGTGCCCGCGACCATCGCGGTGCTCGACGGGGTGCCCCGGGTCGGGCTCGACGCCGAGGGCGTGCGCCGCATCGCGGAGGAGGAGCTCGCGAAGGCGAGCGTGCGCGACCTGCCGATCCTCGCCGCGCTCGGGCGCTCCGGCGCGACCACCGTCGCCGCCACCGCGCGCCTCGCCGCGATCGCCGGCATCCGCGTCTTCGCCACCGGCGGGCTCGGCGGCGTGCACCGCGGCGCGAACGAGACCTTCGACGAGTCGGCCGACCTGCCGACCCTCGCCGAGAACCCCGTGACGGTCGTGAGCGCGGGCGTGAAGAGCGTGCTCGACATCGCCGCGACGCTCGAACGCCTCGAGACCCTCAGCATCCCCGTCGTCGGCTATGGGACGCGCGAGTTCCCCGCGTTCTGGTTGCGCGAGTCGGGATTCCAGCTCGACTTCGCCGTGGAGAGCGCCGAGCAGGTCGCCGCCATCATGCGCGACCGGGACGAGCTCGGCGCGCGCCAGGGCATCGTCGTCGCCAACCCCGTGCCCGCCGACCAGCAGTGGGACCCCGCCGAGCACGACCGCGTGCTCGCGCAGGCGTTCGCCGCGGCCGACGAGGCGGGCGTGCGCGGCAAGGCCGTGACTCCGTTCCTCCTCGGCTACATCGTCGAGGCGTCCGCCGGGCGCAGCCTCGAGGTCAACCTCGACCTCGCCCGCAACAACGTGCGCGTCGCGGCCGACATCGCGACCGCGTGGTCCGCGGCCGCGTAACGATGGGCGGTCGCCGGATCGTGGTCGTCGGCGATGTCATGAACGACATCGTCGTGGTGCCGCGCGGCGCCATGCGCATCGACACCGACACGGACGCGCGCATCCAGCCCCGGCCCGGAGGGTCCGCCGCCAACACCGCGTCCTGGCTCGGCTCGCTCGGCGCCGAGGTCGACTTCGTCGGCTCGGCGGGCTCCAACGACGCGGAGATCCACATCGAGGAGCTGCGCCAGGCGGGCGTCACGCCGCACGTGCAGATCGTGCCCGGCGTGCCGACCGGCACGATCGTGCTCATCATCGAGGGCCAGCGCCGCTCGATGCTCACCGACCGCGGCGCCAACGGCGCGATCGACGAGCGCCAGCTCACCGACGAGCTGCTCGCCGCAGCCGGCCACGTGCACGTGAGCGGCTACTCGATCACCAAGGACAACGCCCGCGGCGCGCCCTCGGCGATGATCGCGAAGGCCCGCGAGCGGGGCATCCCCGTCTCCATCGACCCCGCGTCGTCGGGCTATGTCGAGGACTACGGCGTCGGGAAGTTCCTCGCCGACATGGCGGGGGTCGACCTGATCTTCCCCAACCTCGCCGAGGGGCAGCTGCTCTCCGGCGAGACGGAGCCCGAGCGCATCGGCGCGGCCCTGCTCGAGCACTTCCCGATCGTGGTGCTCAAGATGGGTGCGGCGGGCGCGATGCTGTTCCGCCGCGACTTCCCGCCGACGCTCGTGCCGGCGCCCCGCGTCGAGAAGTTCCTCGACCCCACGGGGGCGGGGGATGCCTTCGCCGCCGGGTTCCTCGCTCACTGGGTGGAGGATCACGACGGCGACGCGGCGACGCGCCACGCGGTCCGGGTCGCGGCCCGCGCGGTCATGCTCATCGGCGGGCGGCCTCCCGTCTGACCCTCAGCGGGGGCGGATCGAGTCGAACGCGTCGAGCGCCTCGCGGCGGGATGCGGCGAGATCGACGATCGGCTCGAGCGGCGCGTCCACCCAGCGGCTCACGTACGCGCCGTCGGGGTCGAACTTCTGCGCCTGCGTCACCGGGTTGAAGATGCGGAAGTAGGGCGCCGCGTCCGACCCGGAGCCGGCGACCCACTGCCAGTTGCCGGGGTTGCTCGCCTCGTCGGCGTCGACGAGGGTGTCCCAGAACCACTCCTCGCCGATCCGCCAGTGCCGCAGCAGGTTCTTCACGAGGAACGAGGCGACGACCATCCGCACGCGGTTGTGCATCGTGCCGGTGTGCCAGAGTTCGCGCATCCCGGCGTCGACGAGCGGGATGCCGGTGCGCCCGCGCTGCCACGCCTCGACCTCGGGTCCGTGGTCCCACGACCAGGGGAACGCGTCGAACGCCGGCCGCTGGTTGCGGGTCGCGAGGTCGGGATGCGCGAACAGCGTGTGCGCGTGGAACTCGCGCCAGCCGAGCTCGGAGAGGAACTTCCCGACGTGGGCGCGCGCGGCGGGCGGCACGTCGCCATGCACGCGCCGCCACACCTGGGCGGGGGAGACCTCGCCGAAGCGCAGGTGCGGCGAGAGTCCCGACGTCGGCACGGCGGGTTCGTCGCGGCGGTCGTAGTGCGCGAGCCCGCCCGTCGCGAAGTCGTCGAGGCGGCGGCGGGCGGCATCCTCGCCCGGCTCCCACGTCGCGCGCAGTCCCGCGGCCCAGTCGGGGCGCGGCAGCAGCCCCCAGTCGTCGAGGTGCTCGGAGGCCGCCTCCACCCCGCCGGGCAGCGCGGGCGGGGCGGGCAGCGGGTCGCGCACCCCGTGCTGTCGCACGGCCCGCCAGAACGGCGTGAAGACCCGGTACGCGCCGGAGCCCGTCGCGACCCGCCCGGGCTCGACGAGGAGGTTCGCGGCGAAGCTCGCGGCCTCGACCCCCGAGGCGCGCAGCGACTCCTTGAGGCGGGCATCCACCTCGCGGGCGGGGGTGTAGCGGCGGTTCCAGACGACGGCGCCGGCACCCGTCTCGGCGACGACCTCGGGCAGCACGCGCTCGGCGGGTCCACGGCGGAGCACGAGCCGCCCGCCGAGGCCGGCGATGCGCGCGGCGTGGGCGGCGAGGGAGTGGTGCAGCCACCAGCGGGTCGCGCCGCCGAGCGGGCGGACGCCGGGACTCTGCTCGTCGAGCACGTAGAGCAGCACGACGGGTCCGCCGCGGTCGAGGGCCGCGGTGAGCGCGGGGTGGTCGGCGAGACGCAGATCGTCGCGGAACCAGACGATCGTGGGGCGCGTCACGCGGTCAGCCTAGGAACCGCGGATGTGAGGGTGCCCGGACATGATTGAAGGCCGGCCGCAGAGGCGAGCGGCCGGCCTTCTCCCTTGCACCAAGAGTGTCCTGCAATCACATTCCGCACCCTCCGCCACAGCAAACGGTGGGCGCTGAGACGAATGTATAACGGAAAGGTAACGGTGTCTAGTTACCGGTTCGTTATTTTTCTGAGAGTTCGCTTCGGGCCTCGACCCGCGGCCGCGGTGAGGGTCAGAAGACGTCGGGCGACGGGGTGGACGCGTAGCGGATGGTGACGTCGGCGTGGCGGTCGAAGCGGTATCCCGCCCCGCGCACCGTGCGCACGATGTCCTCGAACGCGCCGAGCTTGGCGCGCAGGCGCCGCACGTGCACGTCGATGGTGCGCTCGTTCGGCGTCTCGTCGTCGTCGGTGTCGCCCCACAGCGTCGAGATGATCTCGGCGCGGTCGATCGTGCGGCCCTCGCGGAGCACGAGGAACTGCAGCAGCTCGAACTCCTTGTAGGTGAGCGGGGCGACCTCGCCGTCGAGCTGGACGCGCTTGCGCGAGATGTCGATGACGACGCCGCCCTTGGGCTCGGGGGCCGGGGCCGCGGTCGCCTGACGGTGCTTGGCGAGCGCCGCCGGATCCTGGAGGGCGAGGCGCACGACATCCACGTCGCGGCCGCCCGCGCCGGCGGGGGCGAGGGCGACGGACGCGTAGGTCTCGGCGCCGGGCGCGAGGTCGGCGATGAGGCGCTTGACCGCCTCGACGATCGACGGGAGGTCGGTGCCGGCTTCCGCCGCCTTCGTCTCGTCGAGGCCGACGTAGAGGGCGAAGCCGCGGGCCTCGGTGCCCTCGGGCACGGCGCGGATGCGCGTCACCGGCTTGTCGGGCTCCGCCGCGGGGCGGGCCGCGGGCGCGGCGGCGGGACGCACGGGCGCGACGGGCGCGGGACGCACGGGCGAGGGACGGAGGGTGTCGAGAGTGGCGAGAGACATGGTGTCGAATCCTTGGTCGGAAGGAGGCGGCGTGGGGTCATCCATCGCGATACCGCCTCGGGAGGTGTGGGTCAGAGCGTGAGCCGCGGAAGGGCTCGAGGAGGGCGTCTGTCACGCACACATTCGACAACACATGACCGCACGCACCGTCATCACCTCGACGGAGGTCAGGGCGCGCTGGTTCGCGGTCATGCCCAAGAGTTTCACCCATCGTCGTCATGATTCGCAACCATGCGACGTTCCGTTACACGCGGGTCGGCGTCAGACCAGGCCGTACAGGCGGTCGCCGGCGTCGCCCAGTCCGGGCACGATGTAGCCGACCTCGTTGAGCTTCTCGTCGAGGGCGCCGAGCACGACGGTGACGTCCTTGCCCTCGAACTGCCGCTTGACGAACTCGACGCCCTCGGGGGCGCCGAGGAGGCAGATCGCGGTCACGTCGACCGCGCCGCGGTCGAACAGGTACTGGATGGCGGCGGCGAGCGATCCCCCCGTCGCGAGCATCGGGTCGAGCACGAAGCACTGCCGGTCGGAGAGGTCGTCGGGCAGCCGGTTGGCGTAGGTGGTCGGCTGGAGGGTCTCCTCGTCGCGGACCATGCCGAGGAAGCCCACCTCGGCGGTCGGCACGAGCTTGACCATGCCTTCGAGCATCCCGAGCCCGGCGCGCAGGATCGGCACGACGAGCGGGCGCGGCTCGCTGATCGCGAGTCCGGTCGTCGTCGCGACGGGCGTGGTCACCTCGACGGCCTCCGTGCGCACGTTGCGGGTCGCCTCGTAGGCGAGGAGCGTGACGAGCTCCTCGACGAGGGCGCGGAACACCGGCGACGGCGTGCGCGCGTCGCGCAGCACCGTCAGCTTGTGGGTGACGAGCGGATGGTCGGCGACGTGCAAACGCATACGCTCAGCGTAGTGACTACGCCTCCCGCCCACCCCGCCCACGAGGCCGCGATGCGCCTGGCCCTCGCCGAGGCGCAGCGCGCGCTCGCGACCGGTGACGTGCCCGTCGGGGCCGTGATCCTGGATGCCGACGGCGCCGTCATCGGCGCGGGGCGTAACGAGCGCGAGGCGACCCACGACCCGACGGCGCACGCCGAGGTGGTCGCGATCCGCGAGGCCTGTGCGGCGCGCGGCGAGTGGCGGCTGCCGGATGCGACGCTCGTCGTCACCCTCGAGCCGTGCGTGCTGTGCGCGGGGGCGATCCTCGCGGCCCGCATCCCGCGCGTCGTGTTCGGGGCGTGGGACGAGAAGGCGGGGGCGGCCGGGAGCGTGCACGACCTGCTCCGCGACCGCCGCCTCACCCACCGCGTCGAGGTGGTGCCCGACGTGCTCGCCGCGGAGTCGACGCGGATGCTGCGCGAGTTCTTCCGCGGCGCCTGACGTCACGCGCGCCCCCGCTGCAGCGAGCGGATGACCGCCGCGAGCGCGACGAGGGTGAGGATGCCCCCCACCGTCACGAGCGCGACGATGCTCCAGCCGAACCCGTCGAGGCCGAGCACGGCGAGGCTCGCCGCCTCCCGGCGCGCGGGGTCCGTGAAGATCCACAGCGCTCCGCCGCCGGCGGCGAGGAGCACGAGGCCCCACAGCGCGGCGCCGATGCGGATGCGCGGGCGCGGGAGGTTCTCGTCGGTCGGCACCTTCTCGTCGGTCTGCACCGGCGTGGTCGTGGTCGTCGTGTCGGTCATCGGGCGTCTCCCGTCGGGGTCGGAGTGGGGCTGGGGAGGGGGATGCCCTGGGCGTCGAAGTAGTTCCAGGATTCCGGTTCGGGGCTCACCTCGAGCGGAGTGCGCTCGTCGCGGTAGGAGTCGACGGCGAACGTGACCCCCGGGCCCATCCACACCCGCAGCACGACATCGGGGGTGCCGGTGCCGAGCACGAAGGTCTCCTCGCCGGTCACCGCGTAGTGGCCGACCCGGCTGCCGTCGTCGTCGGTCACGGCGACGCGCCCCCAGTGATGCCCGGGGCCGGTGGTCAGTTCGATGCGCACCGCGGCACCCTCCTGGAGGTCGACGCTCACCGTGCCGTCGAGCTGCCAGAGGTCGATGACGGTCGGCTCGGCGCCTTCGGGCAGCCGGTCGGGCACCCAGACGTACGACGAACCGGTGAGCCGCGCGTAGCGCCCCTCCGTCGACGTGTCGACGTCCGCCGACACGAGCGGCCAGAGCACCGTGCGGTCGGTCGGCAGCACGGCCGCGACCCCCAGCACGAGGAGGGACAGGATGCCGAAGAACGCGAGCGCGCCGCTGCGTCGGCGCGCGAGAGCCACGACGACGGTGCCGGCGCCCAGGACGAGGGTCGCGACCGCGGCTCCCACGGGGAACGCGGCGGGGCGCGACACGGGGTCCGCGTGGGCGATGGCCGCGGCGACCGCCGCCCCCAGCAGCGCCAGACCGAGGAGGAGGACCACCACCCCGCCACCGGCGCGCGGACGGGTCAGCTTCTGGATGCGGTGGTGCTCCCGCGCGGCAGCGGTCGCCTCGGCGGCACGGGCGCGGGCCTGCGCGAGACGCTGCTCCCGCTCGGCGCGGCGCTGGTCGGCGACCCAGGCCGCGCGCGTGCGCTGCCACTCGTCCTGGCTCGCGCGCCACGCGGCGAGCTCCTCGGCTGAGGCGTCGGCGGGCGGAGCGGGGGGCTCCTCGGGCTCCCCGGTCGCCGGGGCGCCCACGGTCGTCGGCGCGGCGTCGAACGCGAGCCGCGGCACCGAGTCGGGGCGGTCGTCCGTCGTCGGCGGGACCGTGCGGATGTCGGGGGCGGTCGCCGACCGGCGCGCCAGCCAGACGACGACGAGCACGCCGAGGGTGAGCAGGGCCGCGACCTAGAGTGCGCGCAACACGTCTCCGGCCACCCCGGCGTCGCCCCAGTAGAAGGCGCCCGCTAACCAGAAGCCCTGCGCGATCGGCAGCAGCGACAGCACGATGAGCGCCGCGACGCCCGGGATCGCCGGGGTGACCCGGCCGCGGCCGAGCTCCTGGGCGTGGATCGTGCCGTCCGGGCCGGGGAGCAGCAGCCACGCGACCGCGTAGAGCAGCACGGCGGGCCCGCCGAGTACCGCGACGACGATCGCGACGCCGCGCACGATGAGCGGGTCGATGCGGAGGCGGTCGGCGATGCCCGCGCAGACGCCGCCGATCCAGCCCGTGGCCCGCGGCACGCCGAGGCGGCGCAGCCAGGCGAAGAACGCGTGCTCGCCGACCGGGGAGGGCGGAGCGGGGGTCTCGGTCGCGTCGCCGGCCGGCGGCTCGTCGGGCTTCTGCTCCGCGGCCTCGGGAGCCTCAGGAGCGTCGGGGGCCTCGTCGGCGGGGGCGTCGGGCGGGGTGGATCTCGGTGCCATGATCCGATCGTCGCCGGGACGCCCGCCCGCCCTCTATCGGGTGTTCCCCTGATCCGTCCCTGAGCGCTCCGTCCCGGGTACTCCGCGCGTGCTTGGATCGGACCATGACCGCCGTCGCCGCCCGCCCGCCCCTGCGGCGGTCGCCCGACGTCGTGCTGTCCGGCGTCGCCGCGGCGCTCGCCCGCCACCTCGATCGCCCGATCGGCGTCGTGCGCCTCATCCTCGCCGCGCTCGCCCTGCTCGGCGGGGCGGGCATCCTGCTCTACGCCTGGCTCTGGGCGCTCGTGCCGCGCGAGCGACCGGACGCGCCCGTCTCGCGCCGGGTCCCCGTCGCGGCGCTGCTGCTCGGAGCGGCGGCGCTCGCGGCACTGCTGCTGCTCGGGCGTGAGCTTCGGTACGGCCTGCCGTTCGGCGGCGTCGAATCGGCGCTCCTCGCGTCCGCCGCGATCGCCTGGACGCTCGGGGTCGACGCGCGCGACCCCCGCCACGCCGGCCGCGCGCCGCTCGTCCGGCTTCTCGCCTCCGGGTTCCTCGTCGTCCTCGGCGGCGCGCTCGCCGCCCTCGGGTTCCTCACCACCCTGCCGGGCGCCGCGGTGCTCGGGCTCGTCGACGTCCTGGTCGGCCTCGCCGGGTTCGTCGTGCCGGTCATCCTCGATCGCGCCGCCCGCCGCGCCGAGGAGCGAGCGGCGGCCGCCCGGCGCGAGCAGCGCTCCGAGATCGCCGCGCACCTGCACGACTCGGTGCTGCAGACCCTCGCGATCATCCAGAACCGCGCCGGCGCGGGGTCGGAGGTCGCGCGAATCGCCCGCGCGCAGGAGCGCGAGCTGCGCGACTGGCTGTTCGCCGGCACCGACCCGTTCGCGGGCGACCTCGCGACCGAGCTGCGCACCATCGCGCGCGAACTCGAACTCGAGCACGCCGTGCGCATCGAGGTCGTCGCGGTCGGCGACGTCGACGAGGTGGAGAGCCACGCGGTCGCCGCCGCAGTGCGTGAGGCCCTCGTCAACGCGGCCCGGCACGCGGGCGGCGAGGTGACGGTCTACGCCGAGGCGACGCCCGCCGCGATCGAGGTGTTCGTGCGCGACCGCGGCCCCGGCTTCGATCCCGGCGCCGTCCCGGACGGGCGCCTCGGCATCCGCGAATCGATCGTCGGCCGGATGGCGCGGGCCGGCGGCACCGCGACCGTCACCTCGGGCGAGGACGGCACCGAGGTGCACGTGCGGCTGCCGCGCCGTGCGGACGGGGGTGCCGCGTGACCCGCGTGCTGCTCGTCGACGACCACTCGATCTTCCGCTCCGGGCTGCGGGCCGACCTGCGCGAGGCCGTCGAAGTCGTCGGCGAGGCGGCAGACGTGGATGCCGCCGTGCGCGCGATCGCCGAGCTGCGTCCCGAGGTCGTGCTGCTCGACGTGCACCTGCCCGGAGGTGCGGGAGGCGGCGGGGCCGAGGTGGTGCGGCGCAGCGCCGACCTGCTCGGCGAGGTGCGCTTCCTCGCCCTCTCGGTGTCGGACTCCGCCGAGGATGTCGTCGGCGTCATCCGCGCGGGCGCCCGCGGTTACATCACGAAGGCGAGCTCGGGGCAGCAGGTCGCGGACGCGATCCGCACCGTCGCCGCCGGGGACGCCGTCTTCTCGCCGCGCCTCGCCGGATTCGTGCTCGACGCGTTCGGGGCGGCGGGCGGCGGCGCCGTCGCGGCGGCCGACGACGAACTCGACCGGCTGAGCGCACGGGAGCAGGAGGTCATGCGCCTCATCGCGCGCGGCTACGCCTACAAGGAGGTCGCGACCCGGCTCTACATCTCGATCAAGACGGTCGAGACGCGCGTGTCGTCGGTGCTGCGGAAGCTGCAGCTCTCCTCGCGGCACGAGCTCACCGCGTGGGCATTGGAACGCCGCCTGCTCTGACGAGACAGGCGGCGTTCGCGGGGATGCTTACTGCCAGAGGATGGCGACGAGCACGTTGATCGCGGCGAGGCCTCCGGCCATGTGGAAGCCGCCCTGCGCGTTGCCGCCCTTACGCTGCTTCACGTGGGCGATGATCGCGCCGACGAGCACGAGCACGGCGATGACGAGCTTCACGGTGATCTTGATGTTGTTGACGCCGAGATCCGCCGCCTCGCGCACGCCGACGAGCGCGAGACCGGTGACGACCTGGGTGATGGCGCCGGCGAGCACGACGCCCGTGGCGAAGCCCTCCTTCTTGCGCATCTGCACGAAGAAGGCGCCGACGATGGCGGAGAGGCCGAGCACGTGGGCGGCGAGCAGGACGAGACGAACGATCTCCAGGGGTTCCATGGCCCCATCATCCCAGTCGGGGCGCGTCAGTCGGTGCTTTGGATGACGATCGCGTCGGTCGAGGTGTTGCTGCTCGCGACGTAGATGTCGGGCTCGATGTAGATCACCCGGGCCGCGGGCACCGCCGCGCGCACGGAGGCCTCGACCTCGTTGATCGTCTTCGCGATCTCCGTCGCCTTCGTCGACTTCGGGACCGCGATCTTCGCCGCGACCATCAGCTCGTCCGGGCCGAGGTAGAGCGTCTTCATGTGGATGACCGCCTCGACCTTGTCGTGGCGGTCGAAGGCCGCGCGGATCGCCTGCACGTCCTTGCGGTTCGCGCCCTCGCCGACGAGCAGGCTCTGGGTCTCGATGCCCAGGATGACGGCGACTCCGACGAGCAGCACGCCGATCGACATCGTTCCGATGCCATCCCAGATGACGTTGCCGGTGAGCAGCGAGAGGCCGACGCCCGCGAATGCGAGCACGAGGCCGACGAGCGCCGCGATGTCTTCGAGCAGGATGACGGGCAGCTCGGGTTGCTTGGCCCGGCGGATGAACTGCCACAGGCTCTCTTCGCCGCGCGCCTTGTTCGCCTCGATCACGGCGGTGCGCAGCGAGAAGCTCTCGAGCACGATCGCGACCGCGAGTACCGCGAGGGGGATCCACGGGAGGTTGAGCTCCTCGGCGTGACCGGCGAGGTAGGCCTCGATCTTGTGCCAGCCCTCGTAGAGCGAGAACATGCCGCCGACCGAGAACAGGATGATCGCCACGACGAACGCGAACACGTAGCGCTCGCGGCCGTAGCCGAACGGGTGCTCCTCGTCCGCCGCGCGCTTCGCGCGCTTGCCGCCGACGAGCAGCAGCACCTGGTTGCCCGCGTCGGCGACCGAGTGCACGCCCTCGGCGAGCATCGACGCGGATCCGGAGATCGCGGCGGCGACGAACTTGGTCACGGCGATGCCGGAGTTGGCCAGCAGGGCCGCGATGACGGCGCGGGTTCCACCCTCGGTGCTCACGCGAACCAACCTACACTCGGCTCATGCCCGCGAAACTGCCCCGCATCGCCATCCTCGGAGCCGGATCGATGGGGGGTGCGATCCTCGCCGGACTCCTCGACTCGGGGCTCGCCGCGGAAGGCGTCGCCGTCACCAACCGCACCGCGGAGAAGGCCGCCGCGATCGACCTGCCGGGCGTCGACTCCCACGCACTCGAGACCGACCCCGCCGCCAACGCGATCGCGCTCGACGGAGCCCGCGTCGTCATCCTGGGCGTCAAGCCCGCGATGATCGCCGACCTGCTGCGCGACGTCGCCCCGCACCTGCACCCCGACGCGATCGTCGTGAGCGTCGCCGCCGGCATCACGACGGCGACCATGGAGGGGGTCATCCCCAACCCCGTCGCGCGCGCGATGCCCAACACCCCCTCGCTCGTGCGCCGCGGCGTCACCGGGCTCGCCGCTGGATCGCGGATCACGCCCGAGCAGCTCGCCGTCGCCCGCGCCGTGTTCGAGACCGTCGGCGCCGTCATCGAGCTCGGCGAGGACCGCGTCGACGCGCTCAGCACGATCTCCGGGTCGGGCCCCGCCTACGTGTTCTTGCTCATCGAGCAGCTGACCGGCACCGCCCTGCGGATGGGCTTCAGCCCCGAGGAGGCGCGGCTCATGGTCGAGCAGACCTTCCTCGGCGCCTCGGAGCTGCTGGCCGCATCCGACGCCGACCCGGCGGAGCTGCGCCGGCGCGTGACGAGCCCGAACGGCACGACGATGCGCGCGATCGCCGTCATGGAGGAGGCCGACCTCGGCGGGATGTTCGACCGCGCGACCGCCGCCGCCCTGGCCCGGGCGAAGGAGATGGCGGCGGGCGGCTGAGCCCTACTGGAGGGCGCTGAAGCGGTCGAGGTTGCCGGTGCTGCCCGACGCGATGATCAGGTCGTGGTTGGAGATCACCGTCTCCGGCGTCGCGTAGGTGAACTCCTTGCCGGGGCTCTTCACGCCGACGACGGTGATGCCGTACTTCTTGCGCACGCCCGACTCGGCGAGGGTCATCCCGCGGATCGGCTTCGGCGGGTACATCTTCACGATCGCGAAGTCGTCGTCGAACTCGATGAAGTCGATCATCTTGCCCGAGACGAGGTGGGCGACGCGCTCGCCGGCCTCCGCCTCCGGGTAGATCACGTGGTTCGCGCCGATGCGGCTGAGGATCTTGCCGTGGCTCTGGCTGATCGCCTTCGCCCAGATCTGCGGGATCTTCAGGTCGACGAGGTTCGCCGTGATGAGCACGCTCGACTCGATCGACGAGCCGACGGCGACGACGGCGATGGAGAAGTCCTGCGCGCCGATCTGCCGCAGCGCGTCGATCGAGCGGGCATCCGCCTGCACGGCGTGGGTGACGCGCTCCGCCCACTTCTGCACGAGGCCCGCGTCCTCGTCGACGGCGAGCACGTCGCGGTCGAGCCGGGCCAGCTGCCCGGCGGTGGCGGCGCCGAAGCGCCCCAGTCCGATGACGAGCACCGGAGCATCGTGTGGGATCTTGTCAACCAACGATCGGCCTCTCCTCGGGACGCCGGAACAGTCGCCGGCGGGTACTCGCCGCGAGCGCCGCGGCGAGGGTCACGGTACCAACGCGGCCCATGAACATGGTCAGCGCGATGACGATCTGGGCGGCATCCGACGTGCTCGCGGTGAAGCCCGTCGTGAGTCCGGACGTCGCGAACGCGCTGATGACGTCGAACAGGATGTAGTCGATCGGCACGTCGTCGGTGATGACGAGCAGCAGGACCGTCGACACGGCGACCGTCGTCGCGCCCCACAGCACGACGCTCACCGCGAGGCGCAGGACATCCGACGGGATGCGGCGCTCGAACGCCTCCATGTCGTCGACGCCACGGGCCTCCGCGACGGCGGCGAGGAACAGGATCGCGAGGGTCGTCACCTTGATGCCGCCGGCGGTCGACGCCGATCCGCCGCCGATGAACATGAGCATGTCGGTGACGAGCAGGCTCGATCCGTCGAGGTGCGCGACGTCGATCGTCGAGAAGCCGCCGGAGCGGGTCATCGTCGACAGGAAGAGCGATTGCAGGATGCGCTGCCCGGCATCCAGGTCGCCCATCGTGGCGGGGTTGTCGAACTCCAGCAGGAGGTAGGCGATCGCGCCGCCCAGGGTCAGCAGGAAGAACGTGACGAGCGTGAGCTTGACGTGCAACGACCAGTGGCGCGGGTGCCGGAAGCCCTTCGCGAGCGCGTAGAGCACGGGGAAGCCGATCGCTCCGAACACGACGCCGATCATGAGCGCGATGAGGAACCACCAGTCCGTCGCGTACGGCAGCAGCCCGTCGGTCGTCGGGAGGAACCCCGTGTTGGTGAACGCCATCGCCGAGATGTAGATCGACTCCCACGCGGCGGTGAGCGGCGGCTCCCCCGCGACGAGCATGCGCGGGAAGATCAGCAGCGCGACGAAGAGCTCGATCACAAGCACGCTGATCGCGACGGTCGCGAGCAGGTTGCGCGTCTCGCCGAGGCGCACCGCCTGACTCTCCGAGACCGGACCCTTGCGGATGCGGAGCGGGTTGGCATCCCCCGCCGCCATGAGCTTCTGCCGCAGGCCCAGCCGGCGGCTGATGACGAGCCCGAGGAGCGACGCGAGGGTGAGCACGCCGATGCCGCCGATCTCGACGCCGATGAACACGAACACGTGCCCGAGAGGCGACCAGAACGTTGCCATGTCGACGGTCGCGAGCCCGGTGACGCAGATGACCGAGACGGCGGTGAAGAACGCGTCGACGAACGGCGCGCTCTCACCCGACGTCGTCGCCACCGGCAGCGAGAACAGGCCCGTGAACAGCACGATGAACGCGACGAAGACGAGCACCGCGAAGCGCGCGGGGGTGGCGGCCGCGAAATCGCTCACGCGGTCGGCGATGCGGGCGCGGAGCGAAGTCCGCACGGGACGTGCGCGCATCCGTCTCCTGTCGTCCGGCGTCGGCCAGGCTGAAATGCTACTCGCGCCCGCTCGGCGCCCGGCTACCCTCGACGTATGGCCGACATCTTCGATGTGCTCGCCGAGCCGACCCGCCGCGAGATCCTGGCGCGACTGCTGCAGGGCGAGGCGTCGGTGGGTGATCTGGTGGATGCGCTCGGCCTCACCCAGCCCACCGTCTCCAAGCACCTCGCGCAGCTGCGCGAAGCCGAACTGGTGACCGTCCGGGAGGACGGCCGCAGCCGCATCTACGCCCTGCGCCCCGCTCCGCTCGAGGCCGTCGAGGCGTGGCTCGCGCCCTTCCTCGACGGCGCCGCCGGTGCCGGAGCGGGCGACGAGGCGGGACCGACGATCTTCGCCGCCTGGGCCGGAGCGGAGGCCGGCGACCGCGTCGGACGCGTCGCCGCGGATGCCGCCCACAACGCCCGCGCCGCCCTCGAGGCCGCGCAGGAGAAGCTGCAGGGCGCCCAGCAGCGCGTCGTGCAGAAGCTGCCCCGCTGGGGCCGCGAGGACTGACCCCGGGCATCACCCGCACCCCCGGCCGGATCCCGGCCCGTAGACACCGCCCCCGCGGACGGCCTAATCTGATCGGTCGAACGCGCTTTGACGACATCCGTCACACGGGCACCAGGAGAAGACATGGGAAACGCACTCTCGGACATGCGTTTCCTCACCGTCGCCGAGGTCGCCGACCTGATGCGGGTGTCGTCGATGACCGTCTACCGGATGGTGCGTTCGGGCGAACTCCCGGCCGTCCGGTTCGGGCGCTCGTATCGCATCCCGGAGACCGCGGTGCAGGCCGCGGTCGAGCTTCCCGCCGCCCGGGCTTCGCGCATCGATCGCGCAGGGTAGACTTCCCCCTTGTGATTTCCGCGGTTCGAAGAGGGCCCGGGTCCGGGTCCAGTATCGAAACGAGGTGAACGATGGGTTCCGTCATCAAGAAGCGCCGCAAGCGCATGGCGAAGAAGAAGCACCGCAAGCTCCTTCGCAAGACGCGTCACCAGCGTCGCAACAAGAAGTGACTTGCCGACGCGGTCGGCCTCGGGCCGGCCGCGTCGCTCGTTAAGCGGACTTCCGGCGGGCGGTCTTGCGCACTTGACGCGCCTCGCGCCGCACGCGCCGCTGCGCCTCGCGGATGCTCTTCGGCGTGAGCCGCAGCACCGGCCAGGCGTGCGCCGCCGCGTGGCGGGCGAGCTCGGCGTCCGGGTTCACCACGACCGGGTTGCCGACCATCTCCAGCAGCGGGATGTCGTTGCGGCTGTCGGAGTACGCCCAGCAGTCGGCGAGGTCGGCCTTCGCCGTCGCCGCGAGGTCGCGCGCCGCCGCGGCCTTGCGCTCGCCGTGGAGCGTGTGCCCGACGAGCCGGCCGGTGTAGACGCCGTCCTCCTGCTCGACGACGGTGCCGAGGGCGCCGGTGAGTCCGAGCCGGTCGGCGATGACCGTGCCGATCTCGACCGGGGTGGCCGAGACGAGCCACACCTCGTGACCCTTCGACAGGTGCTCCTGGGTCAGGCCGACGGTCTCCGGGTAGAGCCGGGTCTTGATGCGGTGGTCCCAGATCGCCTCGGCGAGCTGCTGGATGTCGGCGACGGAGTGCCCGCCGGCGAGGCCGAGGGCGCGGTCGCGGGCGGCGTCGAGGTGGTCCTGGTTCTCGCCGACGGCGATGAACCGGCGCTGGTGCCAGGCGAAGCGGGCGATCTCCTTGAAGCCGATGATCCGGCGGGCCCACGCCTCGCGGCCGAGGTGGAACAGGCTCGTTCCGCGCATGAGCGTGTTGTCGACATCGAAGAACGCGATGATCGGACGGTCGCTCGGGGCGCTCGGGGTCTCCTCGGGCACCCGGCCCATCGTAGCGGGCGCCTACGCTGGAATCGTGCCCGCCTCGCTCGTCCTCCTCGGCAAGCCCGGCTGTCACCTCTGCGACGACGCCCGCGCGATCGTCCAGGAGGTGCTCGCCGAGTTCCCCGGCGTGACGTTCGCGGAGCGCAACATCCTCGACGACCCCGAGCTGCTCGACCGGTACGCGGAGGAGATCCCCGTCGTGCTCATCGACGACCGGGTGCACACCATCTGGCGGGTCGACCCCGCCCGGCTCCGGAAGGCCCTCGCGTGATCCGTCACCTCGTCATGTGGAAGCTCGCGACGCAGGATCCGCAGGAGAGGGCGGCGCAGGTCGCCGAGCTCGCGCAGCGCTTCGGCGCCCTCGTCGGGGTCATCGACGGCACCGAGCGCATCCACATCCGCGGCGACCTCGGGGAGACCGACGGCAACTGGGACGTCGTGCTCGACGCCGACTACCGCGACCGGGACGCGCTCGAGGCCTACCAGTCGCATCCCGCCCACGTCGAGGTCGCGGCCTACGTGCGCTCCCTCGTGGTCTCTCGCGCCTGTGTGGACTGGGAGATACGCTGACTCCACCGGTCACAGCCGACCACGAAGGGGAAACCATGAAGTTCCAGATCGTCAAGGGCAAGAGCGCCACCCAGCCGTACTTCTGGCGCATCGTCGCGTCGAACGGCCAGACGCTCGCCGTCAGCGAGAACTACGTGCAGAAGGCGTCGGCGAAGAGCGCGGTCGAGTCGGTCATCAAGAACGCCGCCGGCGCGACCGTCGAGGACCTCACCCAGAACTGATCCGGGCGTGCGGAGCCGCGGTTCAGCGGCTCCGCACGACGATCGACCGCGCGAGGATGTCCTCGACTCCGCGGCGCTCCGGTCGCACGCAGACGACCACGAAGAGGACGATCCACAGCACCACCGGCATCAGGTACATCGCGAGGCCGACGAGGGACGAGTCGACGTCCCAGCCGCGCCCGTCCCAGACCATCGAGGCCGCCGTCAGGGCGAACCAGGTCAGGAGGAGCGGCGACACGATCACGAGGCTGCGGATGATCGACCACGCGCCGATCGCCTTGCCGGTCGTCACGTGCACGACGCGCAGGCGGAACAGCGCCTTGCCGGGCGTCGTGCCGACGGTCGCGGTGAGCACCGTCGCGAGCAGGAACGACGCGATCGGCACGACGGGGATGGCGTAGAGGCTCCAGAACTGCCCGGTGAACAGCCCGAGGAAGACGAGCACCGTCGTGAGCGCGAACGTGCCGACGCCGTCGACGAGGAACGCGAGCGCCCGCCAGCCGGGGTTCGCGATCTGCGACGGCGGGGCCTCGCCATAGGCCGGCATCTCGGCGGGCACACCGCCGTACCCGGGCGCCCACGCGGGCGTGACGGGCGGAGCCGGCGGGGTCGCCTCACCGGTCGGGATGGGCGGCGGCGCGGCGTCGCCGGTGGGGATGGGCGGAGGGCCGTCGCTGCCCGACGGGACCGGGATCGGCGGGGGCAGATCGCTCATGCCCGTGAGCCTAGAGCTTCGCTCAGGGGGTGAGGCGGTTCGGCCCGCGGAACAGGTAGGTCACCTCGCGGATCGACGGCTGGTGCAGGAGCAGCATGATGACGCGCGACAGGCCCATCCCGAATCCGCCGTGCGGCGGGACGCCGTAGCGGAAGAAGTCGAGGTAGAACCCGAGCTCCTCGGGGTCGAGGCCCTTCTCCTTCGCCTGCTCGACGAGCACGTCGACGCGGTGCTCGCGCTGGGCTCCGGTCGAGATCTCGACGCCGTTGAAGATGAGGTCGTACGAGTTCGTCAGGCCCGGGTCGTCGGCGTGACGCATGTGGTAGAACGGCCGGATGCTCGACGCGTAGTCGGTCAGGAACACGAACTCGTGGCCGAACTGCTCCTTCACGTAGGCGGCGATCTGACGCTCGCCCTCGGGGTCCATGTCGGCGTCGTTGCGGGGCACCGTGTAGCCGCGCGAGGCGACGATCTCCTTCGCCTCCGCGAGCGGGATGCGCGGGAACGGCGTCGTCGGCACGGTCACCTCGACGCCGAACGCGGCCTCGATCTCGGCGCCGTGCTTCTCCTTCACGGCGGTCAGCGCGGCGACGAGCAGCTCCTCGTGCATCCGCATGACGTCCTCGTGGGAGTCGACCCACGAGACCTCGGCGTCGACGGAGATGAACTCGGTCGCGTGGCGCGACGTGAACGACGGGTCGGCGCGGAACGCGGGCGCGACCTCGAACACCTTGCCGAATCCGGCCGGCTGCGCCATCTGCTTGAAGAACTGGGGGCTCTGCGCGAGGTAGGCCTTGCCCTCGAAGTACTCGACCTCGAACAGCTCGGCGCGGCTCTCCGACGCCGACGCCATGAGCTTCGGCGTGTGGATCTCGATGAAGCCGTTGTCGACCCACCACGTGCGCAGCGCGTGGAGGAACGTCGTCTGCACGCGGAAGACGAGGTTCTGCTCGGGGCGACGCAGGTCGAGGAAGCGCCAGTCGAGGCGCTTGTCGATGCTCGAGTCCTCGGCGATCGGGGAGTCGAGCGCCGGGGCGACGACCTCGAGCGAGCCGATCTTCACCTCGAGCCCGCCGAGCTTCACGCGCTCGTCCTTCTTGAGCTCGCCCTCGACCGAGATGAACGAGCCGGTGCTGAGCCCGGAGATCGCCTCGGTGATGGTCGGGTCGCCCTCGTCGCCCTCGCGGACGGCGGGGTTCACGAGCTGGGCGGCGCCGGACTCGTCGCGCAGGACGACGAACTGCACCTTCTTCTGATCGCGCACGGTGTCGACCCAGCCGGCGACGCGGACGGGGCCGTCGGGGAGCGCGGCGAGATCGGAGATGAGGGTGCGAGAAGTCACGGTCCCCGATTCTACGGGCGCGTCCCCGGGGAACGCCCCGGCGTTCTCGCAGACACCGGCCTCGTAAGCTCGGAGCCGTGCCGGCCGACCTCATCCACCTCGTGCGTCACGGCGAGGTGCACAACCCCGACGGCGTGCTCTACGGCCGCATCCCGGGCTTCGGGCTGAGCGAGCGCGGCCACCGGATGGCGCGCCTCGCCGCCGACTCGCTCGCCGGCCGCGACATCCGCCGCGTCGTCGCGAGCCCCCTCCAGCGCACGCAGGAGAGCGCCGCCCCGTGGATCGAGCGCTTCGGCGCGACCGCGGGCGAGCTGATCGTCGACGAGCGGGTCATCGAGCCGACCAACCGCTTCGAGGGCTTCAACATGCGCCGCGACGTGCCGCGCCGCCCGGCGAGCTGGCGCCACCTCGTGAACCCGTTGCGGCCGTCGTGGGGCGAGCCGTTCGCCGCGGTGCAGGCGCGGATGATGGCCGCGATCGCCGAGCATCACGACGCCGTCGACGGCGGCGAGGTCGCCATCGTCAGCCACCAGATGCCGATCGTCATGGTCGCCCGCACCGTCGCCGGCCTGCGCCTGCCGCACAACCCGTCGACGCGCCGCTGCGCGCTGTCGAGCATCACGACGCTGCGCCGCGACGGCGACCGCTTCGTCGAGGTCTCCTACGCCGAGCCGGCCGCCGAGCTGCTGACCGGCGCGATCGACACGGGGGCGGTGTGAGAGCCCGGGCGCTCGCCGCCGTCGCCGCGGCGGCCGCGATCCTCCTCGCCGGATGCACGTCGACCGACGGCGTCGCGGGCGTGGACGGCGGCGGCTACATCTCCGGCGACGGCTCGGTGCGCGTCGTCGCGGCCGGCGACCGGGTCGACGTGCCCGCGTGGGGCGGCGACACCGTCGACGGCGACCACGTCGACAGCGCCTCCCTCGACGGCGTCGTCGTCCTCAACTTCTGGTACGCGGGGTGCCCGCCGTGCCGCCTCGAGGCGCCCGACCTGGAGGCGCTACACCTCGAGTACGGCGACTCGGTCACCTTCCTCGGCGTCAACATCCGCGACTCCGCGCCGACCGCCTCCTCGTTCGAGGAGGAGTACGGGGTCACCTACGACTCGATCCTGGATGCCTCCACGCGCGACGTGATGAGCGCGTTCGCCGAGAACGTGCCGCCGTCGGCCGTGCCGACGACGCTCGTGCTCGACGCCTCCGGCCGCGTGGCGGCCCGCATCTCCGGGATGCTGCCGAGCCGCACGACGCTCGCCGACATCCTCGACGACGTGCTCGCGGAGTCCTGATGGGTCAGACCGTCGTCGACGGCGCGCTCTGGCTCGCCGTCCCGCTCGCGCTCGCGGCGGGGCTGCTGTCGTTCCTGTCGCCGTGCGTGCTGCCGCTCGTGCCGGGCTACCTCGGCTACGTCAGCGGCGTCGCCGCCGGGGCGGAGCGCACCCGCAGCCGGATGGTGATCGGCGCGGTGCTCTTCGTGCTCGGCTTCAGCGTCGTGTTCGTCGCCGTGAACTTCTTCGGCGCCGTCGCCGCGCGGTTCTTCCTCGAGTACCAGGACCTGCTCATGCGCATCGGCGGGGCGGTCGTCATCCTGCTCGGGCTCGCGTTCATCGGCCAGGTGACCTTCCTGCAGCGCACCCTCAAGCCGTCCTGGCAGCCGCGGATGGGTCTCGTCGGCGCGCCCCTGCTCGGCGTCGTGTTCGCGCTCGGCTGGTCGCCGTGCATCGGCCCGACCCTCGCCGCCGTGTTCGCCCTCTCCTCGTTCGACCCCGGCCGGGCCGTGCTGCTCGCGAGCGTCTTCTGCCTCGGCCTCGGCATCCCGTTCGTGCTCGTCGCGATCGGCTTCGGCTGGGTGGGCGCCTCGATGGCGTGGGTGAAGCGCCGCATCCGCGCGATCAACATCGTCGGCGGCGTCCTGCTCATCGTCATCGGCGTGCTGCTGCTGACCGGACTCTGGAACATCCTGCTGAGCCAGTTCATGGCGGTGATCTATGGCTTCGTCCCTGCCCTCTGACCACGTCGAGTCCGACGCCCAGGCGCGCTCCCCGGAGAACCCGCGCCTCGGGCCGGTCGGGTTCGCGCGCTTCCTCTGGCGGCTGCTGACGAGCATGCGCACGGCGATCGTGCTGCTGCTCCTGCTCGCGCTCGCCGCCGTTCCCGGGTCGCTCGTGCCGCAGCGCACGTCCGACCCCAACGGCGTGCTCCAGTTCCAGGCGAACGACCCCGAACTGTTCGAGGTGCTCGACGGGCTCGGCCTGTTCAGCACCTTCTCGTCGCCGTGGTTCTCGGCGATCTACCTCCTCCTCTTCGTCTCCCTCATCGGCTGCATCGTGCCGCGCACGAAGCACCATCTCGAGGCCCTCCGCACCCGGCCGCCGAAGACCCCCGCGCGCCTCGGCCGCCTCGTCGGCCACACGACCGCCGACGCGCAGACGGATGCCGAGACCGCCGTCGAGGAGGCCCGGCGCGTGCTCAAGAGCCAGGGCTACCGGGTCGAGCGTTACGGCGACTCGATCTCCGCCGAGCGCGGGTACCTGCGCGAGACCGGCAACCTCGTCTTCCACACGGCCCTCGTCGGCGTGCTCGCGGCGGTTGGCATCGGCGGGGCGTTCGGCTACACCGGGCAGCGGCTGCTCATCGAGGGGGAGCCGTTCACCAACGTGCTCGCCGACTACGACTCCTTCTCCGGCGGCACGTGGTTCGACCCGGACACGGGGCTCGCGCCGTTCAGCCTGCGCCTCGACGACTTCGAGGCCGAGTACGCCTTCGACCAGAACACCGGACTGTGGAATCCGCTCGACTTCGTCGCGTCGATGAGCACGCGCGAACCGGGCGGCGGCTGGACGCCGGCCACGCTCCAGGTGAACTGGCCGCTCGAGATCGGCGGCAGCCAGGTCTACCTGCTCGGCAACGGCTACGCGCCCGTCGTCACGGTGCGCGACCCGGAGGGCGCCGAGGTGTTCCACGGCGCCGTGCCGTTCCTCGCCCAGGACGCCAACCTGTCGAGCCTCGGCGTCATCAAGGTGCCCGACGGCCTGAGCGACCAGCTCGGGATGCGCGGCTTCTTCTACCCCGACGCCTACGCCCTGCCCTCCGGCGCGCTCGCCTCGTTCTCGCCCTACCTCGAGAACACCCTGCTCACCCTCACCGTCTACCGCGGCGACCTCGGCCTCGTCGACGGTTCCGGCGCCAACGTCTACAACCTCGACACGACCGACATGGAGGAGCTGGCCGGCCGCGACGCCCCGCTCGTGCTCAAGCCCGGCGACACCGTCGACCTCCCCGACGGGATGGGCACCATCGAGTTCGAGCGCCTCGCCCTCTACGTCGGCCTCGACATCCACCACGACCCGGCCCAGGGCTGGGTGCTGGTGTTCGCCCTGCTCGCCGTCGCCGGGCTGCTCACGTCGCTCTTCATCCCGCGCCGCCGCATGTGGATCAAGGTCGCCGGACCCGCCGAGTCGGGTTCGGGTGTGCGGCTGGAGTACGCGGGACTCGCCCGCGGCGAGGACCCGGCGCTCGCCGGCGCCGTCGCCGACCTCGCGCGCGCCCACGGCGAGGCACTCGCCCGGAAGACGTCCGGCGACGCCCGCTTAGGATGACGTGGTGACTGACACCCTCGCCGCCTGGTCGCTCGTCGGCGTGTATTCGGCGGCCGCCGTGTATCTCGGCGCCTTCGCCCTCTTCCTGCTCGACCTTGCGAAGCGCTCCGTCGCGGCCCCGGTCGCCGGCACCGCGGCGCGTCCCGTCGCGCGCGAGGCCGTCGTGCAGGAGTCGGGCACCGTCCTCGTCGACGCCCCGCCCGCGCCGCCCGTCGTCGTCACCGGCCGCCGCGCCCGCGTCGCCCTCGCCCTGAGCTGGGTCGGCTGGATCGTGCACGTCGCCGCGACCGTGCTCCGCGGGGTCGCCGCCGAGCGCGTGCCGTGGGCCAACATGTTCGAGTTCGCGCTCACCGGCACCGCGATCATCGTCGGCGTCTACCTCTTCGCGAACTTCTGGAAGGACCTCCGCTTCCTCGGCACCTTCGTGCTCGGCCTCGCCGTGCTGCTGCTCGGCCTCGCGACCGTCAACCTCTACGTCGACGTCGTGCCGCTGCCGCCGGCCCTCCAGTCGGCGTGGCTCGTCGTGCACGTGCTCGTCGCCATCCTCGGCACCGGCTTCTTCGCGATCGGCGCCGGCCTGTCGATCACCCAGCTGCTGCAGGACCGCCGCGAGAAGGGCGGGCTCAGGTCGGGTCGCTTCCTCGCGACCATCCCGGGCTCGGAGGCGCTCGAGCGGATGGCGTACCGCGTCAACGTCATCGGCTTCGTGCTGTGGACGTTCACCCTGATCTTTGGCTCCATCTGGGCCGAGCGCGCGTGGGGCCGCTACTGGGGCTGGGACACGAAGGAGGTCTGGACCTTCGTGATCTGGGTCGTCTTCGCCGGCTACATCCACGCCCGCGCGACCCGCGGCTGGCGCGGCAACCGCTCCGCCGTGCTCGCGATCATCGGCTTCGCGGCGGTGCTGTTCAACTTCACGATCGTCAACCTGCTGTTCAAGGGTCTGCACGCCTACTCCGGCCTCTGACCCGCCCCCTCGGCGAGCAGATCCAGGCAACGGCGGGCGCGGGCGATCCACCAGTCGCGGCGGTCGGCCGGCGCCGCCCACCGTTCCAGCAGCGCCGGGTCGGCCTCCACCCGCTCCACCGGGATGCGCCCCTCCCGCGGCACGAGCGGCGTCGGGGTGACGTCGGCGGCGAGCAGTGCCGCGGTGCCGAGCCCGCAGTCGTAGTCCAGGTGGGGGAGCGCCGCCGCGAGCCGCGCCCCCATCGCGAGCCCCACCGAGGTGTCGAGGGCGCTCGACACGACCGCGGGGAGTCCGGATGCCGCCGCGATCCGCAGCGCCGCCGCGATCCCGCCGAGCGGAGCCGCCTTCACGACGAGCAGGTCGGCCGCCCCGGCCGCCGCGACGGCGAGCGGATCGGTCGCCTTGCGCACGCTCTCGTCGGCGGCGACGGGAAGGTCCCAGTCGCGCAACCGGGTTCGCAGGTCGGCGAGTTCGGGCACCGTCGCGCAGGGCTGCTCCAGGTATTCGAGGTCGTAGGGCGCGAGGGCGTGGGCGGCGCGCTCCGCCTCGTCGACGTTCCAGCCGCCGTTGGCATCCACGCGGATCCGCCCGGCGGCGCCGAGCCGCTCGCGCACCGCGCGGACGCGGGCGACGTCGTCGCCGAGCGACTGCCCGCGCTCGGCGACCTTCACCTTGACGGTGCGCACCGCCCCGAACGCGTCGAGCACGCGCGGGATGTCGTCCACCGCCACCGCGGGCAGCGTCGCGTTGACCGGGACGGCGTCGCGCACGAGCTCCGGGTCGGGCCCCCAGCCGTAGTCGATGGCCGCGGCGAGCCAGGTCGCGGCCTCGGCATCCTCATATTCGGTGAAGGGCGCGAACTCCGTCCAGCCGGAGGGTCCGCGCGTCAGCAGCGCCTCGCGCACCTCGATCCCGCGGAACCGCGTGCGCAGCGGCAGGGCGACGACGTGGGCGTCGGCGAGCAGGTCTGCGGCGGTGGGGAGGGCTGCCATAGCTCCCAGTGTGGTGGGTAGGGTGGCGGCATGTCGTCTCCGCCGGGCTGGCACGCGGGCAACACGAGCCTGTCGTCCTATGCGCAGGTGGCCGGCCGCGGCACGGCTCCCGCGTCGTACCGCCCGCCGGCGCGGCCGCCGGCCCCGGAGCGGGTGGTGAGCGCCCCCACCCTGGGCCAGTACTGGCGCAGCGACTCCCGCGTCATCCCGGGCCGACCGCGCCCGAAGTGGGCGGGACGCGCCGCGTTCTGGCTCGGGCTGTTCGCGCTCGGCGCCTACCTGTACGATTTCTTCTTCGTCGGCACCCCGAGCCTCGGCGTGGGCATCGCGCAGCCGGTCGGCGTCGTCGCCTTCTTCTTCGCGCTCATCGCGATCATCGCGGGCGTCGGCCGCGGGCTCGGTGTCTTCGGCCTGATCTTCGCGGTGCTCTCGAACCTCTGGTTCTGGGGCTGGATCTCCCTCCTCGTCTTCGGCGCCCGCTGACCGGCCCGAGCCGCCTAGGCTCGATCCGTGACCGTCTCCGAGCTCTTCGACGCCACCCGGTGGCGGGATGTCGACGGCTTCGCCGACCTGACCGACATCACCTACCACCACGACACGACGGGCCGCATCGCGCGCGTCGCGTTCGACCGGCCGGAGGTGCGCAACGCGTTCCGCCCGCACACGGTCGACGAACTGGCGCGCGCCCTCGACGACGCGCGGATGAACCCCCGCATCGGGGTCGTGCTGCTCACCGGCAACGGTCCCTCCCCGAAGGACGGCGGGTGGGCGTTCTGCTCCGGCGGCGACCAGCGCGTGCGCGGCAAGGGCGGCTACGAGTACCGCGACGGGGACGCCCCGGCGGGGGCGGCGGCCGGCCGGCTGCACATCCTCGAGGTGCAGCGCCTCATCCGGTTCATGCCGAAGGTCGTCATCGCCGTCATCCCCGGCTGGGCCGCGGGCGGCGGGCACTCGCTGCACGTCGTGTGCGATCTGAGCATCGCGAGCCGCGAGCACGGCCGGTTCAAGCAGACGGATGCCGACGTCGGCTCGTTCGACGGCGGCTACGGCTCCGCCTACTTCGCGAAGCAGGTCGGGCAGAAGTTCGCCCGCGAGGTGTTCTTCCTCGCCCAGGAGTACGACGCCGAGCGCGCGATGCAGATGGGCGCCGTCAACGCGGTCGTGCCGCACGCCGAACTGGAGTCGACGGCGCTGGAGTGGGCCGAGACGATCCTCGGCAAGAGCCCGACGGCGATCCGCATGCTCAAGTTCGCGATGAACTCCGCCGACGACGGGATGGTCGGCCTCCAGGTGTTCGCCGGTGAGGCCACGCGCCTCGCCTACGGCACCGACGAGGCGGCGGAGGGCCGCGACGCGTTCCTCCAGAAGCGCGACCCCGACTGGTCGCCCTACTCCTGGCCGTTCTGACCCCGGGATCCCGGATGCGTCCCCTGCGCGTCGTGCCGCCCGGCGAGGGCGTGCTGCCCGCGCTGCGCGCCGCGCTCGCCGGCGGCGACGCCATCCTCGTGGGCGCGCGGAGCCCCGGCCTCCCCGCCGAGGTGGAGCACCGGGTCGCCCTCGTCGTCGAGACGAGCGGGTCGACCGGCGTCCCCAAGCGCGTCGCCCTGTCGGCGGATGCCGTGCTCGCCAACACCGCCGCGAGCGAGTCGGCGCTCGGGATGCCCGGACAGTGGCTGCTCGCCCTGCCGACCCACTACATCGCGGGCCTCAACGTGCTCGCGCGCTCGCTCGCCGCGCAACTGGAGCCGGTGACGGTGGAGGGCCCGCACTTCACGGCGAGCGGGTTCCTCGACGCGGTGCGGCGGATGACGTTCCCCGACCGCTTCACCTCTCTGGTGCCCGCGCAGCTCGCGACGCTGCTCGACGACCCCGCGGCGGCGGATGCCCTCGCCCGGTTCCGGGCGGTCGTCGTCGGCGGGCAGGCGACGCCGGTCGCGCTCCTCGACCGGGCCCGCGCCGCGGGCATCCGCGTCGTGCGCAGCTACGGCTCGAGCGAGACGAGCGGCGGGTGCGTCTACGACGGCGTGCCGATCGGGCAGACGAGCGTCCGCGTCGTCGACGGCGAGGTGCAGCTCGGCGGCCCGACGATCGCGGAGGGCTACCTCGGCGCCCCCGACCTCACCGCCGAGCGCTTCACCGACGAGGGCGGCGTGCGCTGGTTCCGCACCGCCGACGCGGGCGAACTGGTCGACGGCGTGCTGCGCGTCACGGGCCGCCGCGACGACGTCATCGTATCCGGCGGCGTGAAGGTGTCGCTCGGCGCGGTCGAGCGGATGCTGCACGAGCACGGGTACCCCGACGCCGTCGTCGTGGGCGCCGCCGACGAGCGCTGGGGCGAGGTGCCGGTCGCGTTCACCGCGCGCGCGGAAGGGCCCGATGCCGCGTCCGCGCTCGCCGCGATCGAGGCGGCGCTCGGGCGGGCGGCGCGTCCCCGCGTGAGCTACGGCAGCGACATCCCGTACCTGCCCAGCGGCAAGCCGGACCGCGTGAACTTGACGGAGCGCGCCAACAACTAAGGTCGGAGCCGTGGCGAAGCAGCAGCGACCGATCCCCCAGGCGAAGATGCCCGCGCGGCCCGTGCCCCCGAAGGCGAAGGTGAAGGGCGCGAAGCTCGCCCCGCCGAAGCCGGCGACGCTCGGCACGTGGATCGCGGGGGCGCGTCCGCAGACGCTCGTGCTCGCCGTCGTGCCCGTCGTGCTCGGCACCGCCGCGGCGATCCAGATCCTCGACGTCTGGCACGAGCACTGGGTGCGCGCGCTGCTCGCCCTCGTCGTCGCCGTCGCGCTGCAGATCGGCGTCAACTACGCCAACGACTACTCCGACGGCGTGCGCGGCACCGACCGCGACCGCGTCGGCCCGCAGCGCCTCGTCGGCTCCGGTCGCGCCAAGCCGCGCACGGTGCTCACCGTCGCCCTCGTCTTCTTCGGCATCGCCGCCGTCGCGGGCGCGATCCTCGTCTGGCGCACGGGGCAGTGGTGGCTGCTCGCCGTCGGCGCCGTGTGCCTCGCCGCGGGCTGGTTCTACACCGGCGGCAAGCGCCCCTACGGCTACGCCGGCCTCGGCGAGATCGCCGTGCTGCTGTTCTTCGGACTCGTGCCCACCGTGGGCACCATGTACGTGCAGGTGAGCGACCGCTCGTTCGAGTCGTGGCCGCTCATCGAGGCCGTGCTCGCCGGAGCCGCCGCCGGCTTCTTCGCCGTCGGCGTGCTCGTCGCCAACAACGCCCGCGACCGCGAGCGCGACAAGGGCCACGGCAAGCGCACCCTCGCGGTGCTGCTCGGCAACGTCGGCACGCGAATCCTCTACGTCGTCGTGATGCTCATCCCGTTCGGCCTGCTCGCCTACTTCGCCCTGCTCTACGAGCCCGGCGCGGGCAGCGGCTTCGCCCCCTACGTGTACTTCGCCGCCGTCGCCGCGCTCCCCGCCATCCTCATCGCGGTCACCGGCCGCACGGCGAAGGAGTGGGTGCTCGTGATGAAGCTCACGCTCGTCACGGCGCTGCTCTACGGCCTCGGCCTCGCCGCGGCGATCGTCTTCCCGGGCGTCCTCACCTAGTCCCTGACCACCCCCGCGCGACGGGGGAGGTCAGTCGACGTCTTCCGCGGCCTCGTCGGCGCTCCGGGCGTCACGGGCGCGGGCGGCGGCGAGCTGCCGGGCGACGCGGTCGCGCTGCGGCGCCAGGAAGATGTACGACACGCAGAAGCCGATGAGCGCGGCGCCGATGAGGGCCACCCACCAGTAGCCGGGGAGCAGCAGGGAGAGCACGACGAGCGGGACGACGAACGCGAGCACCCGCAGCAGCGAGTAGACGACCCAGGCACGCACCCGTCCAGCCTACGCGTGTGCCGGTCCCAGCCCACTCCCAACGAGTCGGCAGCCCACTTCCCTAGAATCGGGTCATGCAACGCTTCCTCTGGCCGCTGGTGCTGGTCGCGGTGGCGTTCTACGTCTTCGCGATCGCCGACCTCGCACTCATGGACCGCAGCCGCGTCCGCGGACTCCCGAAACCCGCGTGGTTCGCGATCGTGCTGCTGCTGCCGATCGTGGGCGCCGTGCTGTGGTTCGCGGTGGGCCGCATCCGTCTCTCCGGCGGCGGCGGATCCGTGCGCCGGGGGCCGATCGCTCCGGATGACGACCCGGCGTTCCTGAGCCGGCTGGGCCGCGAGAACGAGGTCGACGACCGCATCGAGCGCCTCGAGCGGGAGCTGCGCGACCTCGACGATGACCCGCCCAAGCCCTGACGGCGACGCGACCGTGAGTCCGGCGAGCACGTTCGCGGTCGGCCTGCTCTCGGAGTTCGTGCGCCGCGGCATCCACGACGTCGTCGTCTGCCCGGGGTCGCGCTCGCAAGCGCTCGCCCTCGCCGCCGCCGAGTTCGAACGCGCCGGGACGCTGCGCCTCCACGTGCGCATCGACGAGCGCTCGGCCGGCTTCCTGGCGCTCGGCCTCGCGCTCGAGACGCGCACCCCCGTCGTCGTGGTGACGACGAGCGGCACCGCCGTCGCGAACCTGCACCCCGCCGTGCTCGAGGCGTCGCACGCGGGCGTCCCGCTCGTCGTGGTCACCGCCGACCGCCCGGCCGAACTGCTCGGGGTGGGCGCCAACCAGACGACCGTGCAGGCCGGCATCTTCGGCTCGGCGGTGCGCCGCTCGCTCGACGAGCCCGCGCCGACCGCGCAGACCCCGGCATCCCGCGCCGCCGACGTCGCGGCCGGGCTGCTCGACGGACTCACCGGGCCCGCGCACCTCAACGTCGCCTTCCGGGAGCCGCTGTCAGCCGTCGTGCCCGTGCCGCCCGTCGAACCGGGGGAGTGGATGCGCCCCGCCGCGGCGACCGCGCCGCACGTCATCGCCCCCGGGCCGCTCACCGTCGTCGTCGCCGGGTCGGGCGCGGGCGAGCGGGCGGAAGCCGCCGCGCACGCGCTCGGTGCCCCCCTGCTCGCCGAGGTCGCGAGCGGCGCGCGCTTCGGGCCGAACCTCGTCGTCGCCTACCGCGAGCTGCTGCGCACCCCGGAGTTCGCCGAGCGCATCGAGCGCGTCGTCGTGTTCGGGCACCCGACACTCAGCCGCGAGATCCCCGCGCTGCTGCACGCGGCGCCCGAGGTGATCGTCGTGCGGGGACCGGAGCGGGATGCCTACGACCCCGCCCGCTCGGCCCTCGTCGTCGACGACCTCCGGGTCGACGGCGTCGCGGGGCGCGAGTCGCGCGCGTGGGTGGGGCCGTGGGTCGCCGCCTCGCGGGAACTGCTCGCAGTGGACGACATCCCCGCCGCGTCGCTCACCGACGATCCCGTCGAACGCTCCCGGTTCGCCCGGGCGCAGGCCGACCGGCTGCACCAGCCCGTCACCCGGCGGATGCTCGCCGAAGCCGTGTGGGCGGCGACCTGGCCGCACGACCGGCTCGTCGTCGGGGCGTCGCGCCTGATCCGCGAGATGGATCGCGTCGTGCCGGGCAAGAAGATCCCGGTGTTCGCCAACCGCGGTCTCGCCGGCATCGACGGCACGATCGCGACGGCGACGGGCATCGCGCTCGGCGCCCTCGACCAGGGCGTCACGCGCGTGCTGCTCGGCGACCTCGCGCTGCTGCACGACGCCGGGTCGCTCGCGCCCGGCGAGGTGCGGCCGCGGATGCAGGTCATCGTCGGCAACGACGGCGGCGGCACCATCTTCGACTCCCTCGAGGTCGCCGGGTCGGCGGATCCGGAGCTCTTCGACCGCGTGCTGCTCACGCCGCAGCAGGTCGACATCGCGGCGCTCGCCGCCGCCTACGGGTGGACGCACCGCGTCGCCGCCACCCGCGGCGAGCTGGAGGACGCCCTCTCCGCCTCCACCCCCCGAGCCCTCATCGAGATCCCCCTCCCGCGCTGACCGCTCCCCCCGCCGGTTGAGCAGCGCCGAAGGCGCGTGTCGAAAACTCACCCGCGTAACCCGCCGGGATGGTTTCGACACGGGCCCGGCTGGGCCGACCCCTACTCACCCCACCGATGTGTGGCTAGGGTCGGGGGCCATGAAGGAGCTGCTGCGCGTCGGCCCCGGCGTCGACCTCCGCGCGATCGACACGTCGGGGACCCCCGGGTTCGCCGGCGACAAGAAGGCGGGCGAGGCGGCGCTCGCCGCGGGCGCCGGGGAACTCGCCGACCTCCAGGAGCAGTTGTTCGCGAACAGCAAGTCGGGCGACACCCGCCGCGTGCTGCTGTTGCTCCAGGCGATGGACACCGCGGGCAAGGGCGGCATCGTCCGTCACGTCGTCGGAGCGGTCGACCCGCAGGGCGTGTCGATCGCGGCGTTCAAGCGCCCGACCCCGGAGGAGGAGAAGCAGCACTTCCTCGAACGCATCCGCAGGCGCCTGCCCGCCCCCGGGCTCATCGGCGTCTTCGACCGCTCCCACTACGAGAGCGTGCTCATCCACCGGGTGCGCGGGCTGTCGCCGCTCGACGAGGTCGAGGGCCGGTACGCCGAGATCGTCGACTTCGAGAACGAGATCCGGGATGCGGGCATCACCCTCATCAAAGTCATGCTCCACATCTCGAAGGACGAACAGAAGGAGCGCCTCCGCGAGCGGCTGGAGCGTCCCGACAAGCACTGGAAGTACAACCCCGGCGACATCGACGAGCGCGCCTACTGGGACGACTACATGGAGGCGTACCGGATCGCGATCGAGCGCACCTCCACCGACGACGCGCCCTGGTACGTCGTGCCGGGCGACAAGAAGTGGTTCGCCCGGCTCGCGGTGCAGAACCTCCTCCTCGACGCCCTGCGCTCGTTCCGGCTGGAGTGGCCGGCGGCCGAGTTCGACGTCGAGGTCGAGAAGCAGCGCCTCGCCGCGTCGTAGCGCTCGTCGGCCTGCGGGTCAGTCGAAGGCTTCGACGATGGGGCGGAACTTGAGGCGCGTCTCCGCGAGTTCCCGGTCGGGGTCGGATTCCGCGACGATCCCCGCGCCGGCGAACGCCGTGAGGGTGCCGTCGGCATCCACTTCGGCGGAGCGCAGCGAGATGCCCCACTTGCCGTCGCCGGAGGCATCCACCCAGCCCACCGGCCCGCCGTAGCGGCCGCGGTCGAACGGCTCGAGCTCGCGGATGACCTCGAGCGCCCGCGCGGTCGGGGTGCCGCCCACGGCGGCGGTCGGGTGCAGCGCCGCGACGAGGTCGAGCACGCTCGAGCCGTCGGAGAGCCGTCCGGCGACGTCGGAGGCGAGGTGCCACAGGTTCGGCAGCTTGAGGGTGAACGGCAGCTCGGTCGCCGCGATCCCCGCGCTGTGCGGGCGCAGCGCCCGCAGCACGCTCTCCACCGCGAACCGGTGCTCGTCGAGATCCTTGGTGCTGGTGGCGAGCTCCAGCGCGGCGGCGGCGTCGGCTTCGGCATCCGCGCCGCGGGCGTGCGAGCCGGCGAGCACGCGGGCGGTGACGTCGCCCGCGGAGACGCGCACGAGGGTCTCGGGCGACGAACCGAGGTGGCCGTCGACGGCGAACGTCCAGGTGTCGGGGTAGCCGAGGGAGAGTTCGGCGAGGGCGCGGCGCAGGTCGGCGCCCTCGGGCAGCCGGCCGACGAGGTCGCGCGCGAGCACCACCTTCTCGACGTCGCCCGCGAGGATGCGCGCCACGGCGCTCGCGACGGCCGCGCGGTAGGCGTCGCCGTCCTGGGCGCCCGGCTCGAGCGTCACCCGGAACTCGGGCCCGAACGCCGTCGGCACGGGGTCGACCGTCGCGCCGTCGACGCGCGTGATCCAGCCGACGTCGCCGCGGCGGCCCAGCACGACCGAGGGCACGATGAGCACGCTACGCCGCGCGGACGAGTCGTCGAACGCGAACGCGCCGAACGCGACGAGGCCCGAGCCGTGCATCTTCACCTCGTCGTCGACGTGGGCCGAGGCGGCGACCTCGCGCCACGCGGCCGCGGCGTCGGCGAGGCGCGTGGGGCCGGAGAACTCGAGCCGCAGGGCTTCGCCGATTCCGGCGATCCCGTCGCCGCGCCGGAGGAACAGCAACGGCCGACGCGGGTCGGTGTAGGGGATGAGCGAGGCGACCGGGTCGATGCGGCGCGATTCGACGGTCAGCTCCGTCACGACTCCAGCCTACGGCTCCCCCGGAGCCCTCATCCCGCCGTCACTAGGATGGAGCCTTGTGAGCAGGGCGGATCTGAACAAGGAGCCGGACGACGTGTCCGGCATGTTCGACGAGGTCGCGCCCGGCTACGAGCGCACCAACGTCGCGATGAGCCTCGGCAACGACCCGCTCTGGCGGATCGCGACCGTCCGCGCCATCGACCCGAAGCCGGGTGAGCGCATCCTCGACGTCGCCACCGGCACGGGCGTCGTCGCCGCCCGCATCCAGCGCACCGGCGCGACCGTCGTCGGTCTCGACTTCTCCGCGGGCATGGTCGCCGAGGCGCGGCGCAAGCACCCGAAGATCGAGTTCGTCGAAGGGGATGCCCAGAAACTCCCGTTCGGCGACGACACCTTCGACGCCGTCACGATCTCGTTCGGCCTGCGCAACGTCGAGGACCCGAAGCTCGCGCTCGCCGAGATGTACCGCGTGCTCAAGCCCGGCGGGCGCCTCGTCATCTGCGAGTTCTCCAAGCCCCAGCGCGCCGTGTTCCGCCTCGGCTACGCCGCCTACCTGCGCACCGTCGCCCCGGCGATCGCGGCGGTCACCTCCACCAACCCGGAGGCCTACCGCTACCTCGTCGAGTCGATCGAGGCGTGGCCTGACCAGGGGACGCTCAGCCAGTGGATCCGCGGCGTCGGCTTCACCCGCGTCGCCTACCGCAACCTCACGACGGGCGTCGTGGCGCTGCACCGCGGCCGCAAGCCCGAGGATCTCGCCATCCGCGCCGCGACGGCCCGCCGCACCCGCCGCCGGGGCGCCGCCTCGTGAACCCCACCCCGTCGCTCTCCCGACGCAGCAAGACCCTCAGCGCCTCCCTCGGCCTCGGCGAGAAGCTCTTCGCCTCGAGCGAGGAGCGCCGGTTCGTCGCCGACATCGAGAACGGCCTCGCCGTCGTCGAGGAGCAGCTCGCCGACCAGGTGCGCTTCGCCGACGCCGTCGCGGATGTCACCACGCGCTACCTGCTGGATGCCGGCGGCAAGCGGGTGCGCCCCGTGCTCACCCTGCTGACCGCACAGCTCGGCAAGGGCGCCACCCCGGATGTGCTCGTCGCCGCGCAGGCGATCGAGATCACCCACCTCGCGTCGCTGTACCACGACGACGTCATGGATGAGGCGGAGGTGCGCCGCGGCGTCCCGAGCGCCCAGACGGTGTGGGGCAACTCGGTCGCCATCCTCACCGGCGACCTGCTGTTCGCGCGCGCCTCGAAGCTCATCGCGAGCCTCGGCGAGCGCGCCCTCACCATCCAGTCGAGCACCTTCGAGCGGCTCGTCCTCGGCCAGCTGCACGAGACGATCGGACCCCAGGAGGGCGACGACCCGATCGAGCACTACCTCCAGGTGCTCGCCGACAAGACCGGCTCGCTCATCGCCCTCGCGGGCCTCGTCGGCGTCATCTTCTCCGATGCGCCGCAGGAGTACCGCGAGCCCGTCGAGCTGTTCGGCGAACGCATCGGCGTCGCGTTCCAGCTGATCGACGACGTCATCGACCTGTCGAGCGCGATCGAGCAGACCGGCAAGAGCGCGGGCACCGACCTGCGCGCCGGCGTGCCGACGCTCCCCGTGCTGTACCTGCGCACCCGCGCGACCACCGATCCGGAGTCCGCCGAGCTGCTCGCGCGGCTCGAGCGGGCCATCGAGCTGTCGACGGATGACGCGGTGCACCCCGACTTCACCGCGGCGGTCGCCGACCTCAGGCATCACCCGGTGACAGCCGATACGCTCGCCGAGGCGAACCGCTGGGCCGACCGCGCCGTCGAGGCCCTCGAGCCCCTCCCGGAGGGGCCCGTCAAGAAGGCGCTCACCCGGTTCGCGAAAGCCATCGTCGAGCGCTCCGGCTGACCCCACCCAGAGTCCCCACCAGTAAGGACATCCCGTTGACCAAGCTCCGCCTGGCCATCGTCGGCGCCGGCCCCGCCGGCATCTACGCCGCGGACATCCTGCTCAAGCACGAGCGGTCGTTCGACGTCTCCATCGACCTGTTCGAGCAGCTCCCCGCCCCCTACGGCCTCGTGCGCTACGGCGTCGCGCCCGACCACCCGCGCATCAAGGGCATCATCACCGCTCTGCGCGAGGTGCTCGACCGCGGCGACATCCGCATCTTCGGCAACGTCACCTACGGCCGCGACATCACCCTCGCCGACCTGAAGAAGCACTACAACGCCGTCATCTTCGCGACCGGGGCGATCAAGGATGCCGACCTCGACATCCCGGGCATCGACCTGCCGGGCTCGTACGGCGCCGCCGATTTCGTCTCCTGGTACGACGGGCACCCGGACGTGCCGCGCGAGTGGCCGCTCGAGGCGCAGTCGGTCGCCGTGATCGGCAACGGCAACGTCGCGCTCGACGTCGCCCGCATGCTCGCCAAGCACGCCGACGACCTGCTGCCGACCGAGATCCCGGCGAACGTGTACGACGCGCTCAAGGCGTCGCCCGTCACCGACGTGCACGTCTTCGGCCGCCGCGGCCCGACGCAGGTGAAGTTCAGCCCGCTGGAGCTGCGCGAGCTCGGCGAGCTGCGCGACGTCGACATGGTCGTCGCCGACGAGGACTTCGACTACGACGACGCCGCGCGCGCCGCGATCGCGTCGAACAAGCAGATCTTCGTCATCGACAAGGTGTTCACGAAGTGGCGCGAGGAGGGCGTGCAGGGGGCGTCCCGGCGCCTCCACCTGCACTTCTACGCGAAGCCCGTCGAGGTCGTCGCCGGCCCCGACGGGAAGGTCGCGGCATTCCGCTACGAGCGCACCGAGCCGGACGGCGAGGGCGGCGTCCGCGGCACCGGCGAGATCCGCGAGGTGCCCGTGCAGGCCGTGTACCGCGCGGTCGGCTACTTCGGGTCGCCGCTCGACGGCATCCCGTTCGACGCCCGCCGCGGCGTCATCCCCAACCACGAGGGTCAGGTGCTGCGCAACGACCCGACGAGCCCGGACCAGGACAACGAGATCCTCCCCGGCGTGTACGCGACCGGGTGGATCAAGCGCGGCCCGGTCGGCCTCATCGGGCACACCAAGTCGGATGCCATGGAGACGATCCAGCACCTCGTCACCGACCAGGCGTCGTGGTGGAGCCCGGAGGCGCCGCAGGAGTCGGCGATCGTCGAACTGCTGGAGAGCCGCGGAATCGAGTACACCAACCTCGACGGCTGGCACGCGCTCGACGAGCACGAGATCGCGCTCGGCGCCCCGCACGGTCGCGCCCGCATCAAGGTCGTCCCCCGCGACGAGATGGTGGCCATCTCGCGCCGCACGCACTCGTGACGGCGGGGGCCGACGCCCCCGCCGCCGTCACGACCCGCCGCGTCGAACTCGACGTGCTGCGGATCGTGCTCGTGCTCGGGCTGGTGCTCTTCCACTCCGCGCTCGTGTTCGACACGAACGACGACTTCTACGTGAAGAACTCCGAGACGGCGGAGCTCACGGGCGTCGCCGCGGGGCCGATCATCGTGTGGGCGATGCCGGTGCTGTTCGCGATCGCGGGCATCGCGGCGCGGTACTCGCTGCGCCGCCGCACGCCCGGGCAGTTCGCCCGCGAGCGGCTGCTGCGCCTCGGGGTGCCGCTCCTCGTCATCACCGTCCTCGTCACGCCCGTGCCGCAGTGGATCCGCGCCCGCGCGACCGAGCCGGGTCTCGGCTACCTCGAGTTCCTGCCGCGGTTCTTCGACGCGCGGCTCGATGTCGCCGAGGCCCCGTTCTTCCTCACCGGCGAGTGGTTCGAGTTCGGGCACCTGTGGTTCGTCGTGCTGCTGCTTGCCTGGTCGCTCCTGCTCGCGCTCCTCGTCGCCGCGCTGCCCGCCGCCGTCATGACGCCCGCGCGGGACGCCGTGCGCCGCGCCGCCGACCGCGTCCCCGCGCTGCTGCTCGCGCCCGCTCTCGCGTTCGCACTCGTCGGCGCGCTGCTGCCGCTCGAGGAGGGTTACGCCGCGTGGAACCGCTGGGCGTACCTGCTGTTCTTCCTCGCCGGTTACGCTCTGCTCGGCGACGACGCCCTCCGCGCCGCGCACCGCCGCGTGACGCCGCTCGCCGCGGTCGCCGCGCTCATCGCGTTCGGCATCGGGATCGTCGTCTTCCTCGGCGCGGGCGGGCAGGACCTGTTCCTCGACGCCTCGGCGGCCGGGATGACCTTCCGCGCGCTGTACGCCGTCACCGGGTGGTGCACGGTGCTCGCCATCCTCGGCGCGCTCGACCGGCTCGCGGTGCGCCGCGCGGCCCGGGAGGGATCCGGGTCGGGTCGCGGAGCCGCCGCGCTCGCCTACCTCGGCCCGATCGCGCTGCCGCTCTACCTGCTGCACCAGCCGATCGTCGTCGTCTTCGCCGTCCTCGTCGTGCCGCTCGCCTGGCCTCCGCTGCTGGAGTTCGCGCTCATCATCGTCGCGACCTTCGTCGTGCTGTTCGCGCTCGTCGAGGTGCTGCGCCGCATCCCGGCGACGCGCGTGCTGCTGGGCATGGCGGCGCGCGGCTGACGCGCAAGCCCCTGGTGGTCCCGACCCCGCGGGACTAGACACGGGGTGTGAGCCTGGTCGACGCCTTGAGCGGCTGGATGCCGCGGCAGCGCTGGTTCGCGGGCAAGTCCCACGAGCCGCGCCTGCGCGTGCTGCACATCGAGACGATCGACGAGGCCACGAGCGTCTACCTCGTGATGGACGACGCAGGCGACATCCCGACGCTGTACCAGGTGCCGATCGTGGAGCGCGACGTCGCCCCGGACGACGCGCACATCGTCATCGGCTCGGCCGACGGCAAGGTGCTCGTCGACGCCCCCCACGACCACGGCTTCGCGTTGCGCGTGCTCGCCTGGGCGAAGGTGCCGACCGACCGCGTCACGTCGAGCCGCGTCATGACGGGGGAGCAGTCGAACACGTCGATCGTGTACTCCGAAGCCGGCGAGCCGACGATCATCGCCAAACTCTTCCGCACGCTGCACCACGGCGAGAACCCCGACGTGACGCTCCAGTCGGCGCTCAGCCGCGCCGGGTCGCCGTATGTGCCGCGGTTCCTCGGCAACCTCGACGGCGTCTGGCCCGACACCGGGCGGCGCAGCGGCGAGGCCACCGGCACCCTCGGCTTCGTGCAGGAGTTCCTGCCCGGTGCCCGCGACGGCTGGGTGATCGCCCTCGACGCGGCGCGGGAGGCGCGCTCGTTCGGCGACGCCGCGGGCGACCTCGGCACGGCGGCCGCGGGGGTGCACCGCGTGCTCGCCGAGGTCATGCCGACGCGGACCGCGGGCGCGCGCGACGTCGGGGCGATCGCCGCGGGGTGGCGGCGCCGGCTCGCGCTCGCCGTCGCCGAGGTTCCCGCCATCGCCGAGCGGAGCCGCGAGATCGAGGCGGTCTACCGCACGGCGCGGGACGCCCCCTGGCCCGACCTGCAGCGCGTGCACGGCGACCTGCACCTCGGGCAGGTGCTCGCCGTGCCCGGCCGCGGCTGGCGGATCGTCGACTTCGAGGGGGAGCCGTTGCGCGCGATGCCGGAGCGCATCCGCCCCGACGTCGCCCTCCGCGACGTCGCCGGGATGCTGCGCTCGTTCGCCTACGCCGCGGGCGTGAGCGCCGCCGACCGCCGCGACTGGGCGGCGGAGTGCCGGGCGAGGTTCGTCGCCGGCTACGAGGAGGCGTCGCCGGGATCCCTCTCCGGACACCCGCTGCTGCTCGAGGCGTTCGAACTCGACAAGGCCGTCTACGAGACCGTGTACGAGGCGCGCAACCGGCCCGACTGGGTCGGCATCCCGCTCGCCGGGGTCGACGCCCTGCTCGCCGCCCGCTGACGCGCCACCGAGCGGGCGCTACTGCACGGCCGCGGTGAGCCGTGCGAGGTTGTCGAGCACGCGGATCCACACGGGGCGGGTCAGCCACTCGTCGAGGGTGAGCTCCCGCGACCGGGCGCGGTTGGCATCCTCGATCTCGCGCAGTTCCTGGAGGAACGAGTCGCCGCGCACCATGACCGAGATCTCCAGGTCGAGGCTGAACGAGCGCATGTCCATGTTGCTCGAGCCGATCACCGCGACCTCGTCGTCGATCGTCAGGTGCTTGGAGTGCAGGATGGTCGGTCCCTCGTAGAGCCAGATCTTCACGCCCGCGCGCAGCAGCGCCTCGTAGTACGAGCGCTGGGCGTGGAAGACGAGGAACTGGTCGCCGATCTCGGAGACGAAGAGCTCCACCTCGAGCCCCGACTGCGCCGCCGTCGTGATCGCGTAGAGCATCGAGTCGTCGGGCACGAAGTAGGGCGAGGTGAGCACGACCCGGCGCTGGGCCGCGTAGACGAGCGAGTTGAACAGCCGCAGGTTGTTCTCGCCGGGGAACCCGGGCCCCGACGGCACGACCTGGCAGTCGAGTTCGCCGTCGCCCGTGCGGCGCACCGGGGCCGCCTCGCGCTCGAGCAGCTCGTTCGTCTCCGAGTACCAGTCGGTCACGAAGATCGCGTCGATGCCGGCGACGACGGGTCCCTCGAAGCGCGCCCAGTAGTCCTTCCAGCGCAGGCCCCGGCGGTGGTTCTTCCTGCGCTGGTAGCCCGTCTCGACGACGTTCTGCGAGCCGGTGAACGCCACCTGCCCGTCGATGACGAGCAGCTTGCGGTGGTTGCGCAGATCGGGGCGCTGGATCTGCCCGCGCCACGGCCGGAACGGCAGCATGACGTGCCACTTCACGCCCATCTCGGTGAGGCGCTTCACCGTGCGGCGGTAGCCCGGGTAGGCGGCGGTGCCGAGGTGGTCGAACAGCACCCGCACGGTGACGCCGCGGTTGTGGGCCTCCTCCAGGGCGTCGAAGAAGTCGGCGGTCTCGTCGTCGAGAAGCAGGATGTAGAACTCCGCGTGCACGCTCTTCTCGGCGGCGCGGATCTCCGCCGTCATCGCCGCGAGGGCCTCGGCGTTGTCGTTCCACATCCGCGCCGAGTTGCCGCCGACGAGCGGCATCGCGCCGAGCGTGCGGTTGAGCCGCACGGTGTCTTCGAGCCACGTCGGCCAGCGCTGGTCGCGCCGCACCCGGTCGAAGCCCTCCGTCGTCTCGAGGATGTACTCGTTGACCTCGTGCTGCTTGAGCCGGCGGGCGCGCGGCAGGCGGGCGCGGCCGAGCACGAGGAAGAGCAGGATGCCGAGGAACGGGATGAAGAAGATCGCGAGCAGCCAGGCCAGCGCGGTCTGCGGGCGGCGGTTCTTCGGCACGAAGACGAGCGCCAGGATGCGCACCGCGAAGTCGATCACGAGCAGGAGGACGGTGACGGTGACCGCGAACCAGCCCGAATCCATGCGCCCAGTCTGACAGCGGCTCATGGTAGACCGGAGCCATGACGGATCACGCGGCGGCAGAGGACTGGTTCCGGCGCTACGTCGTCGCGTGGGATTCCAACGACCCCGACGACATCCGCGGGCTGTTCACCGAGGACGCCGTCTACCGCGCCTGGCCGGGCGACCCCGAGCCGTGGATCGGCCACGACGGCATCGTCGCCGGCTGGCTCGCGCACGCCGACGAACCCGACGACCACGAGTTCGAGCACCGGCTGCTCGCCGTCGACGGGGACGTCGCCATCGCCCGCTGCGTCACCAGGTACCTCGATTCGCCGCCGGTGGTCTATGACAATCTGTTCGTCGTGCGACTGACCGACGACGGCCGGGCGACCGAGTTCACCGACTGGGTCATCAAGCGGGATCCGGACACGGCCGCGTGAGCGCCCCTGACGCCCGTCGCTCCGGCACGGACGAGGGCACCGTGCAGAACTGGATGGACGGCTACCGCTGCGCCTGGGAGTCGAACGCCCCCGACGACATCCGTGCCATCTTCACCGAGGACGCCGTCTACCGCGGCCGCCCCGGCCAGCCCGCGTGGACCGGGCACGCCGAGATCGTCGCCGGCTGGCTCGAGCATGCCGACGAGCCCGGCTCGACGACGTTCGCCTGGGAGACGCTCGCGCGCGAGGGCGACCTCGCCGTCGTGCGGTGCGTGACGACCTACCCGCGCGGCCCGAAGCAGGGCACCTACGACAACATGTGGGTGATCGAGTTCGCCCCCGACGGCCGGGCCCGCGAGTTCACCGACTGGTGGATCCCGCGGCCCACCGGTCCCGCCGCGCTCTAGTTGTACCCGGCCATGAGGTTGGTGCCCGTGTCGTTGCGGTGAATGGGGAGAACCTCCGGGCTTAGTGGAGATATCTGACGTCTTCACTACTCGGAGGTTCTCGTGTCCCACGCTAACGC
>Ga0182737_1000242_pt1 | contig 93212 bp, 75 predicted proteins | sample eDN5th30CBELigOP_FD_128878 | JGI IMG/M metagenome (GOLD analysis project Ga0182737, IMG submission 128878) | Enriched Organic Plus compost microbial communities from Emeryville, California, USA - eDNA 5th pass 30_C BE-Lig OP (version 2) (version 2) ... | reverse complement strand
GATCCACATCGACGACTTCGTCGGCGTCGTGCGCTTCCTGCGCGCGCACCCCGAGATCGAGGGGCCCGTCAACCTCGCGACGCCGGCGCCGTCCGACGACCGCGGGCTCATGGCGGCGGTGCGCCGGGCGGTCGGCGCGCGCTTCGGCCTGCCGACGTCCCGCTGGATGCTCGAGCTCGGCGGCATCGTGCTGCGCACCGAGGCGGAGCTGCTCATCAAGAGCCGCTGGGTGATCCCGGAGCGGCTCGTCGCGGCGGGGTACGAGTTCCGATACGCCGACCTGGACGCCGCCGTGCGCGCCTCGTCGCGCTGATCTCAGCCGACGAGCCGGCGGCCCTCGAAGGCGCGACCGAGGGTCACCTCGTCCGCGTACTCGAGGTCGCCGCCGACGGGCAGGCCGGAGGCGAGCCGGGAGACCGAGAGGCCGGGGAACTGCAGCAGCCGGGAGAGGTAGACGGCGGTCGCCTCCCCCTCGACGTTCGGATTCGTCGCGATGATGACCTCGCGCACCGCGCCGTCGCCGAGCCGCGAGACGAGCTGGGCGATGCGCAGGCTGTCGGGGCCGATGCCGTTGATCGGATTGATCGCGCCGCCGAGCACGTGGTACAGCCCCTTGAACTCGCGCGTCCGCTCGATCGCGGCGACGTCCTTCGGCTCCTCGACGACGCAGATGAGCCCCTGATCGCGCCGCGGGTCGCGGCAGATCGCGCAGCGCTCCTCCTCGCCGACGTTCCCGCACACCTCGCAGAACCGCACGCGCTCGCGCACCTCGGTGAGCAGCTGCGCGAGCCGGCTCACGTCGAACGACTGCGTCTGCAGGATGTGGAACGCGATGCGCTGGGCGGACTTCGGCCCGACCCCGGGCAGCCGGCCCAGCTCGTCGATGAGCTCCTGGACGATCCCGTCGTACACGTCAGGCCGGTCCCGGCTCGGACGGCGGCTCGATGGGGTGCTCGCCGATGAACCTTGCGCCGAGCAGGCCGCGCACGACCGCCTCGCCGTACTCGGGGCGGTGGCCGGAGCTCGGCGTGGGGGTGGTTTCGAGACGGCCGTCGGACGGCCTCCTCAACCCAGGGGTTTCGAGACGGCCTGCTTCGGGCGCCTCCTCGACCACCGGACTCGTGGGGGTGGTTTCGAGACGCCCGCCTCCGGCGGGCTCCTCAACCACCGGAGTGGGGGGGGTGGTTTCGAGACGCCCGCCTCCGGCGGGCTCCTCAACCACCGGGATCGGCGGCGCGGGGTCCGAGTCGGGGATCGGGGCGACGTCCCAGCCGGCCGGGTCGGGCGGGGGCTCGTCCGGACTCGCCGGCCGAGGAGCCGACGCGGCCGGCGTCTCCGAACCGGCCGCACGAGGCGGGGTGGGTCCGCGGCCCCCCGCGGGGGCCTCCTCGACCACCGGGACCTGCGAGGTCACGGCGCTCTCCGCCTTCGCGGTGAACTTCACCCGGACGCCGACCACCTCCTGGATCGCCGCGCGCAGATGCTCGGACTGCGGCTTGAACGCGTCGATGTCCCCCTGCGTCGGGAAGCCGAGCGCGAGCACGTCGCCGTCGAAGGCCCGCACCTGCGCGCGCTCGGCGACGATCCACGCCGTCTTCCGCGTCCGCTCGAGGACCCCGAGGATCTCCGGCCAGCTGTCGCGCAGCTGTTCGGCGGTGGGCGGGGCGAGCGAGCGGGCTGGGGTGGTTTCGAGACGGCCGTCGGACGGCCTCCTCAACCCAGGGGTTTCGAGACGGCCCCCTACGGGGGCCTCCTCAACCACCGGGACGGCCTCCTGCGGCCGGGGCTCCTCGGCCGCCGGGGGGGACTCCTCGGCCACGGGCTGCGGGGGCACGGACGCCGCCCGCTCCGCGCCGAGGCCGACGAGGAGCCGGGCGACCAGCAGCTCGAGCTGCAGCCGCGGCGAGGTCGCGCCCACCATCTCGGTGAGCGCGGCGTTGACGGCGTCGGCGGCGCTCGACAGCGCGGCCGAGCCGAGCACGGACGCCTGCTTCGCCATCGCGTCGAGCTGGTCCTGCGGGACGCCGCGGAGCAGGCTGGCCGCGCCGGACGGCGAGGCCGCGACGATGAGCAGGTCCCGGAGCCGCTCGAGCAGGTCCTCGACGAAGCGACGCGGGTCCTGCCCCGTCTGCACGACGCGGTCGACGGCCGCGAAGGTCGCAGGGGCGTCGCGCGCGGCGAGCGCCCCGATGACGGCGTCGAGCAGCGCGTCGTGGGTGTAGCCGAGCAGCGCGACCGCGCGCTCGTACGAGATGGTCGGCCCCTCCGAGCCGGCGATGAGCTGGTCGAGCAGCGAGAGGGTGTCGCGGACCGATCCGCCGCCGGCGCGGACGACGAGCGGCAGCACGCCCGGCTCCACCCCGATGCCCTCGGAGGCGCAGAGCTGCGCGACGTACTCGAGGAGCTGCGCGGGCGGCACCAGCCGGAACGGGTAGTGGTGCGTACGGGACCGGATCGTGCCGATCACCTTCTCCGGCTCCGTCGTCGCGAAGATGAACTTCACGTGCTCCGGCGGCTCCTCGACGATCTTCAGCAGCGCGTTGAAGCCCTGCGGGGTGACCATGTGCGCCTCGTCGAGGATGAAGATCTTGTACCGGTCGCGGGCCGGCGCGAAGACCGCGCGCTCCCGGAGGTCGCGGGCGTCGTCGACGCCGTTGTGGGACGCCGCGTCGATCTCGACGACGTCGAGCGATCCGCCCCCGCCGCGGGACAGCTCGACGCACGACGGGCACTTGCCGCACGGCGTGTCGGTCGGTCCCTCGACGCAGTTGAGGCAGCGCGCGAGGATGCGCGCCGAGGTGGTCTTCCCGCAGCCGCGCGGGCCCGAGAACAGGTACGCGTGACCGACGCGATCCGTGCGCAGCGCGGTGCGCAGGGGGTCCGTGACCTGCGCCTGGCCGATGAGCTCCTGGAAGGTCTCGGGCCGGTACCGACGGTAGAGGGCTGCGACCACGCCCCCAGCCTAATCGGCGCCCCCGACACCATCTCCGCCCCGCATTCCCACCCCCGTCTCCCCCCGAGCCGTCACTCATGGGCCGTTCTCGACCCGAGAACCGGCCCATGGGTGACGGCTCGGAGATCAGGAGGCGAGGAGGGACTCGACCGCCCAGACCAGGGCGCCGGCGAGGAGGACGAAGGCCGCGGCGGACGAGCCGAGGGCGAGGATCGAGGCGAGTCGCGAGCGGCGCGACACCGACGCGACACCGCCGAGCTCGCGGCGCGGCGCGTGCGAGCCGGACGGCACCCCGGGCTGCGCGGGCGGCGGCGCGATCCGCCTGGTCCGGTACGAGGAGACCGCCCCGGGACCCGAGGCGACGAGCGGCATCCCGCCGAAGCCGGAGGGCACCGGCGCGGGTCGCAGCTCGCTCCGGCGCCGCTTGCGCGGCGCCGCCATGACCGGCTTGACGGGCGAGGAGCCGGCGATGCCGAGCTGGCGGGTGGGGAGGTCGGAGCCGCCGCGCTCGACCCGGACGGTCGGCTCGGCGCGCGGCACCTGGACGGTCGAGTCGCCGGCGCCGTCGTCCTCCGCCTCGGGGTCCGGCGGAGCATCATCGGACGCGACCGGGGCCGCGGCGCGCCGCTCGGCGACGATGACCGTCGGATCGGCGTCGACCGCCGGCGCCGCCCGGGGGACGATCACGGTCGGGTCCTCGTCGTCCGCCGCCGCTCCCCGCGCGACGATCACCGTCGGGTCATCGTCCTCCCCCGCGCGGAACGGCGCGCGGTCGACGATGACGGTGTCGTCGTCGGGAGTCTCGGTGCGGACGAGGACCGTCGCCTCGTCGTCCCCGCCCTCGTCCGACATCGAGACCGTGTCGTCCTCGTCCGGCGGCGGCGCCCCCCGCGGTACGACGATCGTCGAGTCGTCGTCCTCCTCGGCCGCCGCCTCCTGGTCGTTCACGATGACCGTGTCGTCGTCCGGATCACCCGGCACCCGCTCGTCCATGCCCCGCCCCGTCACTCCCGCACCGGCACGGTCGTCTCGAGGAAGAACGGGTCCTCGTCCGCATCCGGCTCCGCGTCCATGTCGAAGTCGAGCCCGCCCTCGAGCACCTCGACGACGATCACCGAGATGTTGTCGCGGCCGCCGGAGCGCTTCGCCCGCTCGACGAGCGCCTCCGCCGCCGCGGCCGGGTCCTCGGCCTCCGTGAGCGTCTGCCGGATCAGCTCGTCGGAGACCTCCGACGAGAGGCCGTCGCTGCACAGCAGCAGCCATTCGCCGTTCCGCACCGGCGTCACCCAGCTGTCCGCCTCCGCGTCGACGGCCCCGATCGCCCGGGTGATCACATTCCGATCGGGGAATACGGCGAGCTCGGCGGCGGTGATGCGGCCGGTCTCGTAGAGCTCCTGCCCCAGCGAGTGGTCGACCGTGACCTGCTGCAGCGCGGCGCCGGCGTGCCGGTAGACCCGCGAGTCGCCCACGTTGAAGATGACCCACTGCGGGGTGCCGCCCTGATCGACGATCGCCGCGCCCGCGACGGTCGAGCCCGCCCCGCGGCGCGTCGTGTCCGCGACCGCGGCGACGCCGTCGTCGGCGAGCTCGAGCGCGTCGCGGAGGAGATCGAGCGTCAGCAGCTCGCGACCCTCGGCGATCGAGCGGAACGCGTCCACGACGGCGGCGCTCGCCTGGTCGCCCGCCTCGTACCCGCCCATGCCGTCCGCGACGACGTAGACCGCGGGCAGCGCGAGGACCGCGTCCTCGTTGTGCGGCCGCTTCAGGCCGACGTCGGTGGCCGTCGCCACCGCGAGGACGATCGGCCCCACCTGATGCACGGCGCTCTCCATCAGTCGGCTCCCTCTCCGGTGTCCGCGGTGACCCTCGCCGACCTCGGGCGGAGGTGGCGGACGAGCGAGGCCGGGCTCAGCGCCGCGCGGAGCCGCGCGCGCCACGGCAGCTCGTGGCGCAGTCGCCGCTGCTCGTCCTCGAGCATCCGCCAGGCGAGGACGCGATCGGAGTCCGCCGGCGCCGACGCGCCGAAGACCGCGCGGTCCGCGACGGCGGCGAGCTGCCGCGCGACCGGGTCGTCGAGGCGCTCGGCGAGCTGCGTCCGGGTGCCCCCGGCCGCCGGCGGCAGCAGGCGGAGGTCGACGCGCTCGTCGACGAGCTCCTCCCAGGCGCCCACGATCGCGCGCTCCGGATCGGCGGCACGGCGCCGGGAGCGGCGGATCGCCTTCGCCCCGGCGATGATCCCCGGCGGGACGAGCAGCAGCCCGAGCGAGGCGCCCGCGACCGCGGTGACCCGCAGCGCGAGGAGCACCGACGGCGAGAGCAGCGGGCTCTCGGCGTCCTCCTCGGCCGCCTGCGACTCGACCCGGTTGCGGTCCGCGCTCGGCGGATCGATCACGCTGCTCGCCGGGCGCTCGGGGACCGTGCCGTGCTCGGGCGGGTTCGCGCCCTCCTGGATCTCGGTCGGCGGCGTGGAGAACTGGGGGCTGGTGTCGAGCGGCAGCCACTCGCCGCCGACCTCGACCTCGATCCAGGCGCCGACGTTCCGCCCCTCGCAGACGCGCGCGCCGTCGCCGGCCGGCGCGCAGGGCTCCACGGCGGCCGCCTCGTCCGCCGCGCCACCGGGCCCCGCCTCCTCCTGGAGCCGGACACCCACCACGACGCGCGCCGGGATGCCCTGCGACCAGGCGATGAGCGCCGCGGCCGCGGCGAACTGCTCGTCGTCGCCGATCCCGGCGACGTAGGCACCGGGCGTCTCGGAGGCGGAACGGCCCTCCGCGTCCGCCTGCCGCTCCCGCTGGGTGAGCTGCGCGAAGAGCGCCTCGATGCGCTGCGCCGAGTGCCCCGCCCGGCTCTCCTGGAACACGTAGTCGTCCTCGCGGGCCTGCAGATCGGCGAACCAGGCGCTCGCCTCCGCCTCCTCCTGCAGCAGGCCGTGGCTGAGGTAGCCGCGCTCCCGGAGCCGGTCGACGAGCTCGAGCAGCGCGGCGCCGCCGGAGCCGGCGTTCTGATCGGCGACCCAGGAGACCAGCCTCGGGTACGCGTCGTCGGTGACGCCCCCGAGGGGACCGCCGCCCCGCGCCGCGGCGATCCGCTCGCGGGCGTCCGGCACGGTCAGGCCCGAGACGGCGACCCGATCCCCCTCGCTGAAGCCGGCCGACCCGTCCGCGCGCGGCGCGAGGACGACGGCGAGGCTGTCGTCGACCGAGTAGTAGAGCGAGTCCTCGAGCTCGAGCGCGCGGGCGCCGCCGCCGGGGAACGTCGCGGAGGAGGTGCGCTGGCCGGGCAGCGGCACCCAGGGCTCGGTGTACGCGGGCCCGACCGTGATGTCGACCGGCTCGCCGCCGGAGGCCGCCGGGCCCTTGATCCGGGTGAACCGCGAGCCGTCGACGCGGTCGGCGACGGAGAACCGGGTGCCGTCGTAGACGTCCATCACCGCGAGGCGCAGCCGGTCGACGGACTCGGGCGCGCGGACGGCGAAGAGCTCCGCGTCGAAGCGGTCGTCGGCGAGCCAGCCGCGGTAGGCCGACAGCGGGCTCGCCTGCTCGGCCACGAGTTCGAGCGGCCGCACCTGGTCGCGGATGACCGTCCGCTCGGCCTGCGCCGCCGGCACCGCGACGAACCCTGCGCCGACCACCGCGAGCGCGACCATGCCGGTCGCCAGGAGCGCCCGGCGGACGACCGGCCAGCCGCTCGTGCGGCCCACCGCGACGCCCGACCGGGTGACCGCCGCGGCCCGCGCCAGCGCCTCGGCGCGCGCCCGCCGCGCGCGGACCGCGAGCCAGACGAGCGACAGCACGACGAGGAGGATCGCCGCGGCGACGAGCACCTTCGCGACCGTCACCAGCCCGACGAGCGGCAGCACCGTGACGCGGCCCGGGGCGTACGGCTCGGCGAGCTCGCTCGAGCCGAACGCGACGCCGAAGCCGAGCATCGCCAGCAGCACGACCGGTGCGAGGACCCGCGCCCGGTTCGCGGTGGTGGCGATCCGCGCGGCGGCGTAGCTGCCGAACAGCATGACGACGAGCAGCGGGACGAGCACCGCCTGGTAGACCCCGAGCGGGAGCTCGACGGTGACGATGTCCTTCCACCCGGTCACGACGCCGACCGCGGCGTCCCGGAGTCCGGCGAACCACCGGCCGGGGAAGGCGGAGGGGATGGCGACCGGCACGGCGACAAGCAGGTAGAGCGCCACCGCGGCGACGAGGTCCGCCCAGAACGGCAGGCGCAGCAGCCGCCCACCGATGGCGCAGAGCAGGCCGGCCGCGATGCCGACCGCGCCGACGACGAGCGCCTGGGGGTGCTGATAGATCGGCCAGGCGGCGGCGACGGCGAGGGCCGCCGCGAGCAGGACGTACGCCCCGTCGAGGACGGTGAGCCCGGCCGACGGCCGTTCGCGGCGCCGCATCACCCGAGCGCCCCTCGCATGATCAGGTGCTTCAGGTCGTCGAGCACGCCGATGGTGAGCACGCTGAAGTCGCGGGTCGCCCGCAGCCGCGGCTCGGCGCCGGGCTCGACCCGCACCACGACGGTGGTCGCGTCGGCGGGGAACGCGAACGCGGCCCGCTGCAGGCGGTCCATGGTGACGAGCGAGCCGGTGACGAGGAACGCGATGGACAGGCCGGCGAAGGTCTGGGCGGTGAGCCGCGTCACGGCCTCGAGGCGCTCGGCGGAGGCGTCGAGCTCGATGGAGCAGGTCGCGTCGAGGAGCGCCTTGGGCGTCCGGGTCGGCAGCGTCGTGATGGCGACCTCCTGTCCGCGCCGGAGCTCGCTGCGCCCGCTCGTGACCATCAGCACGTCGCGTCCGTCGCGCACCGACTGCAGCGCGAGCGAGGCGGCGGCGCTCACCGCGAGCTCGAACTCCGGCTCGTCGGCGAACTCGTCCGCCTGCACGTCGAGGACGACGGCGATGCGCGCCTTCCGGGTCTCCTCGAACTGCCGGACCATGAGCTGGCCGGTCTTCGCCGTCGACTTCCAGTGGATGTGGCGACGGGAGTCGCCCGGCACGTACTCGCGGATGGCGTGGAAGGCGAGGTCGGAGTCGACGATCTGGCTCGTCGGCTGGCCCTCGACGTCCTTGACGAAGCCCGCGCTCGTCGAGGGCAGCCGGCTCGTCACGGGGTGGACGTAGACCTCCTCGACCTGCGGCCAGCCGAGCTCGCGCCGCAGGATGCCGATCGGGTCGCCGCGCGTGAGCTGCATGGGGCCGATCCGGATGACGCCGCGCCGGGGGGCGGCGATGGTGAGCCGCTCCACGTGCGAGGCGCGGCCGATGAGCAGCGGGACGTACGCCTCGACGAGGCCGGGGCCGACCGGCACGTCGAGGACGACGGGCAGCGAGACGCGCCGGGAGCGGTTCGTCACGGTGATCGCGCCGTCGACCTCGGAGCCGGCGACGACGCGGTCCTGCCCGAGCGAGAACGCGACGTCGAGGTTCGCGCCGCCGAGCAGGAACGGCACGCTGAACAGCAGCAGCACGGCGGCGAGGGCGGCGACGACCCAGCCCTCGACCAGCCCGAACAGCCCGCCCGTGGCGACGCCGGCGAGCAGCACGATGCCGAGGAGCCAGCCGGCGGGCGTCACCGTCTCGCCGAGCCAGCCGAACGCGGCCCGGCCGGCGCCGCCGAGGGCGCGACCCGTCGTCCTCGCCGCGAAGACGGAGCGGTCCAGCGCGCGCACGCGGCTCGGGCGCTGGACGACGGTGTCGCCCAGCCGCGTCGTCGTCGCGCCGAGGCCGGTCGCGCCGTCGCCCTGAGGCTCTCGAAGGGTCATGCCGTCGCGTTCTCCTCCGGGGCGGGGACGTCGAGCAGGATCTGGCCGATGACCTGCTCGGCCGTGACGCCGTCGAACTCGGCCTCCGGCTCGAGCACGATCCGGTGGGCGAGCGCGGGCACGGCGAGGCGCTGGACGTCATCCGGGATGACGTAGATCCGGCCGCGCGCGAGCGCCCAGGCGACGACGAGCCGGGCGAGCGAGAGCGCGCCGCGGACGGAGACGCCGAGCCGCACCTCGGTCGCCAGCCGGGTCGCGTTGACGAGCCGCGTGATGTAGTCGTAGATGAGCGGGTTGACGAAGACGCCGCGGCTCATCTCCGTCATGGCGAGCAGCGTCTGCAGGTCGACGATCCCCTGGACCGCCTTCCGCCCCTCCGCCTGGCCGGCGAGGATCTGCGCCATCGCCGCGTCGTCCGGATAGCCGATCGAGGTCTTGATCATGAACCGGTCGAGCTGCGCCTCGGGGAGGCGGTAGGTGCCGGCCTGCTCGACGGGGTTCTGCGTCGCGATGACGAGGAAGGGCTGGCCGACGGGCCGGGTGACGCCGTCGACGGTGACGTTCGACTCCTCCATCACCTCGAGCAGCGCGGACTGCGTCTTCGGGCTCGCCCGGTTGATCTCGTCGGCGAGGACGACGTTCGCGAAGATCGGGCCGGCGTGGAAGTCGAACTCGCCGCGCTTCTGATCGAAGACGGTGATGCCGGTCACGTCGCCCGGCAGCAGGTCCGGCGTGAACTGGATCCGCGACGAGGTGCCCTTGATGGTCTGCGCGAGCGTCCGGGCGAGGGCCGTCTTGCCCGTGCCGGGGACGTCCTCGAGCAGCACGTGGCCCTGGCTCACCACCGTCGCGAGCACGAGCTCGATGACGTGCCGCTTGCCCAGGATCGCCTGCTCCATGTTGTCGGCGATCTGCTTGAAGGCGTCGGCGAACCACACCGCCTGCTCCGGGGTCGTCGTCATGGTGTCCTCTCGATGGGTCGGGTCAGAAGCCGCAGTCGTAGACGCCGCCGCTCGGCAGCTCCGTGCGCAGCAGCGCGAGCACGTACGACATGTCGTTGGGGGCGGTGGTCGCGCTCGCGCGGCCCGCGGTGAAGTCGTAGCGGATGCCGGTGATCTCCGGCCGGCCGGGGTCCGCCGAGGTGTCGATGATCGACATCGCCGGACCGCTCGCGAGCGGGGGCGTCGTGAACCCGCCGAGCGCGGGCCGGAGCGCGGGGACGCTCGCGACGCCGCCCCCGACGATCGCCTGCAGCCGAGCGCGCTCGGCGTCCTCCCGGGCATCCGGCGCGTCGGTCGCCTCGTCGAAGTCCGCCCAGGCCGCGTCGAACGCCGCCTGGCCCGCCGCGGCGGCCTCGGCGTCCGCGTAGTCCTCGGCCGCCGTCCGACCGGCCTGCCGCGCCGCCGCGAGGTTCGGCTGGCCCGGGTCGTACACGTCCTCGAACCCGTCGGGATGTGCCCCGTGGCCCTGCCGGAACGCGGTGCGGAGCCCCTCGGGCACGTTCGGATCGTCCGGATCGCTCGTCCCGAGGGGGGCCGGCTCGTACTCGCTCGACCAGGTCTCGTAGTACGTCGACGCGCCGACGAGCTCCTCCCACCTGGCGTTGTACCCGGCCTGCCGGGCCTGGTTCGCGCGCTCGGTCCGGGCGTCCTGGACCGCCGTCTCGCCGGCGGCCACGATCTGCCCGTTCCAGTCGTCGACGCTCGCCGAGCACGTCGCCTGCGTCGGCAGCGAGAGCGTCGCCGTCTGCCCGAAGTCGATGCCGACGCCGGAGCCCGGCTCGGGTCCGATCGCGCCGGACGGCTCGCTGCAGAAGGTCTGGCCGTCCGTGAAGCAGTACCGGGCGAACCACGTCTCGTTGTTGGTCGGGAAGACGTAGGACTCGCCGTCCGTGCTGACGTGCGCGGTCGACGCGAAGGCGGCCTCGGCGGAGCTCGTCGCGAAGCGGAGCTGCCAGCCGGTGCCCGGCGCCGCGTCGAGCGTGGACGCGTTCCGGAACACGAAATTGGAGGTCGGCGGGTCGTCCGGCACCGACCAGGAGAAGACCGGCCCGTCGCCGACGCTCGTCACCCCGCCGTGCTCGTCCATCGTCTCCGGGTTCGCGACGGGCGTGTAGGTGAGGCTGCCGCCCGGCGCGATGTTGCTCGGCGCCGCCGGCTTCCGGACGAGCCAGGTGGCGGCGGAGGCCGGCGACTCCGCGACGCCGTAGCCGTAGGTGCCGCAGGCCTTGAACCGGTACTCCTGGTTGACCGCGAGGTCGCCCCCGGAGCCGGCGACCTCGAAGCGGCCCGTCGTCCCGCCCGTCTGCTCCGCGCCGCCGGCGACGGGCCAGCCCGAGACGGCCAGCGCGCTGTGCCCGTCGGCGTCGAGCGTCGCCGCGCAGCCCGGCGGCGTCGCGCCGGCCGGGAAGGCGAAGACGCGCAGCTCGGGATAGCCCGCGAGCGTCGGGCTGAGGTTCCCGTCGTTCCAGTCCGGGGCGAAGGACGCCGTCACCTCGTCCTGACCGTCCCAGCTCACCGAGACCGCCGGGCTCGACGCGGGCCGCCCGTGGGAGACCTTCGTCTGCGTGTCGCCCCCGCCGCGGTAGGTGCCCTCGACCGTGCCGATGCGCGGCGGCCGCGCGCCGCTGACCGGCGTCGCCGTGATGACGACCGGCCCGGTCGCGTTGACGGTGAAGGTCTGGGCGGCGGTGCAGCCGTCGGAGCCGACCGGGATCGGGTCGAGGGTCCGGCCCGTGCTCAGCGAGATCTCGACCGTGCTCGCCTGGTCGGCGTTCGCGGAGTTGTCCTGGAGGCACATCGCGCCGACCTCGATGCGGCCCGCGGTCGTCGTCGTCAGGGCCGGGTCGTAGACGGTGTCGTCGTAGACCGGCGGACTCGCGAACCGGGGCGCGACGAACGCCCAGGTCTCGAGGACGCCGGACAGGGCGGACTCGTCGTTCTGCTGGTTGACCGTCCTCGCGGCGAAGAAGTGCCGGACGCCGTTCTGCAGCCCCGTCACCGTGCAGCGGAACGTCCCCGTGTCGAGCCGCGCGCAGCCCTGGTTCGGGACGGGCGCGCCCGCCTCATACAGCCGGACGCCGGTCACGGCCGGATGCGCGCCGAGGGCGGCGCCGAGCACGACGTCGACGTCGACCTCGCCGCGGCGCGAGTCGGCCGTGACCGGCGTCTCCGGCTTCGGCGGGAAGCCCGTGACATCGAAGGTCACCTGCCCGGTGCCCGTCCGCCCGCGGACGTCGGCGACGGTGAACGGCACGACGCAGGTGCCGCCGGGCGGCTTGTTCTCCTCGGCCGCGGCGAGCGTCATCCGGATCGAGTCGCCGGCCGCCGACGCCGTGCCGAGCGCCGGGCACTCGAAGGAGGCCGAGCCGCCGCCGACGCCGACGAGCCGCAGGGCGGTCGACTCCCCGGAGGTGTTGCCGGCGAGCGGGTTGAACTGCCCGGACTGGTCGCTCGGGAAGACGACCGGCAGCCGGCACGACTCGATCGACTTGGCGTCGCAGCTCGTGGACAGCGTCGCGCCGCTCGGTCCCTGCGCGGGCACGGCGCCGACGTAGAGGACGAGCGCGACATCCTTCTGGAAGTGCGGGAGGGAGGGATCCGAGGGCCACGGGTAGTCGAGGTGGATCGAGACCGTCTCGCGCGCGCCGCTCGGCGCCGTCGGGCTCACGTCGATCTCGAGCTCGAGGTCGGACGCGGGGCCGGTCGGGGTCACCCTGAACGCGCCGCCCGCGTACGTCGCGGAGAACGCCATGGTGTCGCGGCGGCCGGCGTCGTCCATCGAGAAGCCGCCCGTCCAGGCGACGAGCTCGTCGTGGAGGTTCACGGTGATCCGGCCGTTCACGATGTTCACCGTCTTCGTGACCGGCGTGAGGATCGCCAGCGGATCCTTCGGCTTGATCGGGATGGGCAGCACGATCGTCGACCACGAGTCGTCGCCCTGGCCCGCCAGCCGCGCCTCGAAGGTGCAGGTGTCGGAGCCGATGCCGGGCGAGTAGCCCGCCGTGTAGCGGACGACCGAGCCGGATCCGGGCCCGCACGCGGTGACGGCGAGCCGCTCGTTCGTCGAGGGGCGGTGCGTCGCGAAGGCGCTCGACGGGTTCACCTCGATCGTGTCGTCCGCGCCGACGCCGAGGACGTCGCGCAGCTCGATGTCCCCCGTCTCGAGCTCGGTGATCGGATCGGGCAGTCGGACCACCTGGAGGCGGTAGTCGTCGAACGCGGGGATGCGCAGCAGGCCCCAGGCGGACTCGGGCTCGCCGGTGGCCGGGTCCGTCCCGTACTCGACGCGGAACGGCACGATCGCGCCCTCCGCCGGCGCCCGGCCGCGGATCCGCGAGCCGTCGAACGAGAAGCCGGCCGGCGCGCCCGGCGCGAGGCCGGCGATCCGCAGCCCGCTCGCGTCGCCCGTCGGCCAGACCACCTTCCCGGCGAGCACGTCGATCCCGCCCGCTTCGACCTGCCCGCGCGTCTCCGCGTTCACGACGGTGTCCTCGATGACGGGCTGGTTCGGGGAGTCGCCCGGCGAGACGGTGATCGCGATGACGCCCTCCGCGGTCGACCGGGTCTTCAGCGACTCGGCCGTGTACAGGTAGTAATAGGTGCCGGGCGGGGTCTGGTCCGTCACCTCGAAGCCGACGACGCCGGCCGGGTAGACCTCGGTGCCGCCGTCCTCCAGGGTCGCCGGGCGCGGGGCGGTCTGCAGCGCCCGCGCGCGCTCGTACGGCGAGCCCGGCGCGATCCCGCCGTCGGTGCGCCCGGGCATGTTCGGCACGACCTCGTAGAGCAGGTGCAGGCCGGAGGCGGTCTGACTGCCGAGCGTGAACGAGCCGTCCGCCGGGTCCCGGTCGTTCAGCAGCGGCTCGACGCGGATCGGCACCGGCTCGCCGCCCGGCTCGACCTGCTTGACGCGCACCCTGTCGACGAAGGTCACCGGGGCGAGGTCCTCGGGATCCTGTGCGCTGACGGCGACGCGCGCCGTCGCCGTCGCCGTCTCCCCCTGCGAGTCCTTCACGGTGTACGTGAACTCCGCCTGCCAGCCGCCCGCCTGGAGCCCGCCGACCACCTGCCGGTTCGCCTCGGGCGCGAAGAACAGCAGCGAGCGGCCGCCCTCGCCGACCATGACCGCGCCGAGCCGGTCCTCCGCCGGCTGCGTGACGCTCGTCACCTGCACCCGGTCCCCGTCGGGATCCATCGTGTCGACGGGCACCGGGATGGCGACGCTGCGGCCGGCGAGGGTGCGCGACTCGAGGTCGACCGCGCGGGGGGCGCGATTCGCCCCGGGCGGCAGCACCGTGAACGTCACCTGCGAGCGGGCGAGCAGCTCGGGCGCGCTCTCCAGATAGGCGTAGTAGAAGACGGTGTACGTGCCCGGCACCTCGGGCGCGACGTAGCGCAGCGTCGTGCCGGCGGAGAACGCGATGCCGGCGTCCGGCTGCGCGGTGCTGACGTCCGGGTGCAGCGCGAGGCGCTCGCCACGCGGGGCGACGTCGTTCGCGAGCACCGCGACCGAGGCGACGTCGCCCGCGCGCACCGTCGCGGCGTCCGGGACGGCGATCGGCTGCTGGCCCGAGGCGGGCACCAGGAAGACGCTGATGGACCCGCGATACTCCTCGCCGTCGGCGTCGGCGAGCGTCAGCGCGACGCTGCCGAGCGGTCCGTCCGCGCGGCCGAGGCTGTCGGCGATGACGCCGTCGATGCCGCGCAGCTGGACGATCGAGCCGTCGATGACGGAGGCGGCGAGGGCCGTCGGACCCCCGTCCGGCGCCGCGCCCGGCGCCGCCGAGGTGACGAGGAGCACCTTGCCGGTCGTGTTCTGCACGGCGCCGAGCACGTCGACGAGGGTGTCCTCGCCCTGCCGGACGTACGCGGTCAGCGGCGGCATCGCGACCCGGTCGAGCTCCGCCGGCAGCACCGTGTAGCGGACGTTGACGTCATGCTGGTTCGGGGTCGCCGCGTCCTTGATCCGCGCCGTGACGATGTACTCGCCCGGCTCGGCGGCGCGCAGCGCGATCGTCCCGTCCGCCTCGTTCCAGCTGACGTCGAGGCGGCCGCCCACGGTGAGCTCGACGACGTCGATGACCTGGTAGGCGCCCGAGCCGCCGCTCGCGAAATCCGTCGCGAGGGCCGTCGTCCACTCCCCCGCGCGGCCGGTCACCGCGCCGCCCTTGACCGAGAAGTCGGGCGTCGCGAGCACGCCCACGACGAGCTCCCTCGGCTCGGAGACCCCGCCCGCGGCGTCGCGGACCGTCACCATGACGGAGTACGTCCCCGGCGCCCCCTCGCGATCGGTGTGGCCGATGGCGAGCTTCCCGTCGTCGGACGGCATGGCGACGATGGGCGCTCCCGCCTCCGGCACGGCGGCGTCGACGACCATCGCGTCGCCCTCCGCGTCGACCCAGCCCTTCAGCACGTCGAAGGTCGCGGTCCCGCCGATCAGGATCTGCGGCGCCGGCCAGTCGACGAAGCACGGGTCGGGGCTGAAGTAGTCGTCGCACCACACCGGCGCCGTGTTGCCCGTGCGCAGCGAGAGGGTGACCGTCGCCGGCGTCGCGCTCGGGTTCTTCCCGTCGGTCGCGCGATAGCTGAACGAGCCCGTCGGCACCGCGCCGGTCACCGTGATGACGAGGGTCTGGTTCGCGCCGACGAGCGAGAGCGTGCCGAACGCCGGGTCGAGTCCCTGCACCGACTCCGGGTCGATGCTGAGCACGTCGTCGGGGTTCGCGTCGTGGTCGTTGTAGAGCACGGGGAGCATGGAGACCGCGCCCGCGCGGACGCCGAACGCGTCGTCGACCGAGATCGGCGGGGCCGGCGACTCGTCGGGGACGTCGGTGTCCGCCGGCGCCGGGATCACCTCGTCCGCGGTCCACTGGCGCAGCGGGATGAGCGTGCCGTCGGGCACGGACCAGAGCATGCCGGTCGTCCGCTCCAGCAGGACGGCGCGGTCGCCGTTGGAGACGAGGGACGGCGCGATCTCGACGTTGTCCTCGAACTCGCCGCCGTCGATCTCGAGGTCGACGATGCCGGCGCCCCCGGAGACCCAGAGCTGCCCCGATCCGCTCGCCAGCCACGCCGCGGCCCAGCGGTCCCCGACGGCGACCGGGCGCGCGGCCGTGCCGGCGGCGGCGACGCGCTCGAGCTCCGCGCCGTCGGCGAGGGAGATCCGGGAGAGCCCGGTGCTCGACGAGACGAGGACGGCGTCGGCGTCGGGGCCCGAGGACTGGAGGAGGCCGTCGGCGCCGAGGTCGCCGGGCAGCGCGTAGGGGCCCGCCCCGTCGACCCAGAGCCGCGGGCGCTCCGCGCTCGCCTGGTAGAGCACCCAGTGCTCGCCGACGAACGCGAGCTGCAGGCCGGCGGGGCTCGACGGCGGCTCCGCGAGCTCGGTCTCCTCCCACGCCGCGGTCACGATGTCGTACACGCGCACCCGGCGCTCGGTGTCCTGGACCGAGTAGGTCGCGACGCGCCCATCCGCGGCGAGCGCGGCGACGGCCGAGCTGTACCCGCCGTCGACCGGCGGGGTCAGCGGCGTCACGCGCTGCTCGTCCGCCGTCAGCTCCGAGCCCAGCGCATAGGCGAGCTGGTCGCCGGTGAACAGGACGTACTCGCCGGCGGCGACGACCCCCTGCGTGCCGTCCGGCGAGGCGACGCCCTCGCCCGCGGTCGCGCCGCCCTCGCCCGCCGGTGAGGGCTCGACCGGCTCCCCCTCGGCGATGTCGAGCGGATCGGCGGCGTCCACCGGCCAGTACCTCGCATAGCCCGAGCCGAAGACGAAGGCGTCCGAGCGGGCCTGCACGACGTCCGCGAGCCCGGCGGCGTCGTTCACCGACTCGATCTCGCCGATGTCCGTGTTGACGCGGGCGAACTGCCCGCCGGACGCGTCCCGCGAGACCCAGACCGACGACTCGATCGCCGGGACCTCCTCGGCGTCGTAGCCCTGCGCGAGCACGGCACCGCCGACGAGCAGGCTGGCCGCCACCACGCCGCTCGTCCACGCGACGATCGTCGGCGCGCGCCGGGTCCGGGCGGCTCTGGCCATCAGCCGATGACCCGGGTCACGACGAGGACGACGATGGTGGCGGCGACGATCACGCCGGCGGCCACGCCGCCGATCAGCCCGGCCCTCCAGCCGCTGCCGCGGCGGGACACCTCGACGACCTCGTCGGGATCCCGGCTCGCCGTCGGCGTCTGCTTCGCGGCCCGCGCCGCGCGGCGCGAGTCGCGGCTCACCGTCGTGATGACGGGCCCGCGCTGCCGGTCCCCGTCCTCGACGATGCTCGGCGCCGCCGCCCACGCGGTGCTGGCCACGTCGACCGGGGTCTGGACGAGCCCGAGCTCCTGCTGCAGCCCGCGCAGCTCCTCCGCGAGCTGCAGCATCGACCGCGGCCGCTGGGCCGGATCCTTCGCCATCGTGCGGGCGAGGAGCTGCTCGACCTGCGGCGGGACGTCGGGGCGGCGCAGCGGCGTGTAGCGGGCGCGGCTGACGCGCTCGCGCATCAGCTCGCGAGTGTTCCTCTCCCGCTCCGGGGCCGCGAACGGGCTGCGGCCGGCGAGCAGGGTGTACAGCGTCGCGCCGAGGCTCCAGATCTCGGTCTGGACGGTGCCGGTCGTCGACTCGGCGACGACCTCGGGGCTCGACCACGGGATGCTCATGGCGACGAGCTGGTCGGGGTCGTCCATCGCCGAGAGCGAGGCGGCGATCCCGAAGTCGCCGAGCACGGGCTGGCCGAGCTGGCTGACGAGGATGTTCGACGGCTTGATGTCGCGGTGGAGCACGCCGGCGCGGTGCGCCGTCTCGAGCGCGGAGGCCATCCGCACCCCGGTGTCGAGCACGACCGGCAGCGCGAGCGGGGCCTGCTTGTAGCGGTCGCCGAAGGACTCGGCGCAGAACTCCATCGCCAGGTACGGGCGGCCGTCGGAGGAGATGCTCGCCTGGTAGATCGTGACGACGCCGGGATGCGCGCCGAGCTGCGCCATGACGTCCGCCTCCGCGTTGAACAGGCGGCGCACCTCGGGGTTGATCGCGTCCGCGCTCAGCACCTTGACGGCGACGACGCGGCGGGGCATGTCCTGCTCGTAGAGGAAGACGTCGGCGAACCCGCCGGCGCCGAGCGGCCGGACGTACGCGAAGCCCGGCAGGACGGGCGGCGTCGACTGCGGTCTGCGCGCCACGCGGCCCTCCTCTCGCTCGGATCGGGAGAGGCCCATCGGGGTGCGCGTGCCCCCGTCCACCCCCGGGCCCCAATCGTAACCTCCCGGCCCCTTTTCGCCCCCGTCGCTCCGGTGTCACTTGTGGTCGCTCTGCCCCGCGCATTCCAGCCACAAGTGACACCGGAGCGCGGGTCAGGGGTGGGAGAACGCCGTGCGCAGGCGGGAGAAGAGGACGGCGGAGCGGGCGTAGAGCGCGGCATCGACGCGGATCACCGTCCAGCCGAGCGCCTGGAGCCTGCCGATCCGGTCGATGTCGATCGACCACTGCTCGCGGTCCGTCCGATGGTGGTCGCCGTCGTACTCGACGATGAGTCGGGCGTCGCGCCACACCAGGTCGCCGTGCGCCACGACGACCCCGCGCCCATCGCGGATCTCGCCGTTGATCTCCGGCTCCGGGAAGCCGGCCCGCACGATGAGGAGCCGGAGCAGCGTCTCGCGGGCGGAGTCCGTGCCGGGCCGGATCGCCTCGAGCGCCTCCCGGATGCGCTGGGCGCCGACGAGCCGCGGGTGCGCGGCGAACGCGGCCCGCAGGCCCTCCGGCGTGGTGTCGGGACGCCGGCGGCGCACGAGCCCGTCGCCCATCACCACGAGGTCATCCAGGTCCAGGCTCGCCGCGAGATGCAGCCAGGTCTCGGTCGGATGGGACAAGCGGACGCCGTCGACCTCCACCCGCGCGCACGTCGCGTGCCCGCGGTGCGCGACGACGCCGGCGCGTCGCACCGGGCGGCCGCCGTAGGTCGTCACATGGACCGGTCCGGCGACGGCATGGCCCTGCGGCGTGCGCATGCCGAGGTGTCGTGCGGCGGTGAGGTGGCTGAGCGCCTCCTGCGGACCGAGCAGGAGTCCCATCGCCCGCCGAGCGGACAGGGCATCGCCCAGTTGCTCGCGCGGCGCCCGAACGCCGCGGAAGGGCGCGATCAGGTCCTTCGACCGCGTCCGCCCGCGCGTGACCCCGGCCGCACCCCCGGCGCCGACCACGAACGCGCGCACCCGCAGCTCGGCAGGCAGTTCCGATGGCGTTCGCACCCCGCCACGTTGCCAATTCCCCGCCCGCCGTGCGTCAAGTTATCCACAACCACGCGCGCTCCGCCGCCGCCCAGGCGTTCCGGTGTCACTTGTGGTCGCTCTGGGCCACGCATTCCAGCCACCAGTGACACCGGAGCGGAAGGGGGCCGGGCAAGCGAAGACTCCCCGCGCACCCGCCAGAGCCCGGTTACCCTTGCTGCGTCTCCGCCCTGGGGGAGTTGGCCTGGATGGCGCCACGCGGGGAGCCGCCGACCATTCTACCGGTAGACTTGTCGCCGGTCTCCGGGTCTCCCGGTCGCCTGGAGGTGTCGCCTAGTGGCCTATGGCGCACGCTTGGAAAGCGTGTTGGGTGCAAGCCCTCGGGGGTTCGAATCCCCCCTCCTCCGCCGGAACTAGATGGCGGCGCGGCCGCCGATCTCCTGGGTGACGCGGTGCGCCTGCTCGAGCAGGAGGCGGCCGAGCTCGGGCCGGCGCTCGCGGCCGAACCGCGACTCGATGCCGGTCAGGCTGAGCGCCCAGGCCGGCTGGCCGGCGGCGTCGAAGATCGCGGCGGCCATCCCCCAGCTGCCCGCGACGATGAGGCCGGGGTTGACCGCGGTGCCGGCGGCCCGGGTCGCCGCGACGCGAGCGCGGATCGCGGCCGGCGCGTGCGCCTCGCCGTAGCCGCCGACGAGGTCCGCCCGCTCGAGGTAGGACTCGACCGCGGCATCGGGGAGGAACGCGAGGATCGCGAGTCCCGCCGAGGCGACGCCGAGCGGGAAGCGGATGCCCTCGTAGAGCACATGCGAGCGGATCGGGAACGCACCCTCCTCGCGGAGCAGGCAGACCGTCTCGTCCCCGCGGCGCGCCGAGAGGAAGGCGCTCTCGCCCGTCGCGGCCGCGAGCGCGCGGAGGCTCTCCCGGGCCACGGGCGTGATGTCGTAGCGCTCCGCGGCGATCGCGCCCATCACGTAGAGCTCGGGCCCGAGCAGCCAGCGTCCCGTCGCGCCGTCGCGGTCGACGAAGCCGTGCTCGGCGAGCGAGGCGAGGATGCGGTGCGCGGTCGGGCGGGCGAGCCCGGCGGTCCCGGCGACCCGGCTCGTGGTCGTGCCGAGCGGCATCGCGGCGCTGACCGCGCGCAGCACGACGGCGACGCGGCCGACGAGCTGCGCGCCCTGGACCGAATCCCCCATGACCACATCATGGACGCTAGACCGCGTCGAAACCACATTCCGAGCGAACTTTGACGAAACCGATCGCTACCCATAGCGTCCGGATCACCACATGGTGGACACGGGCGAGGAGGCACGATGGCCGACAAGCGATGGCCGAGCGCCGCGGAGGCGCTCGCGGACGTGGTCCGCGACGGGATGACGGTCGCCGTCGGCGGCTTCGGCCTGAGCGGCATCCCGACGAACCTGATCCGGGCGCTGCGCGACACCGGAGTGCGCGGCCTCACGGTCATCAGCAACAACATGGGCGTCGACGGCAAGGGCCTCGGCATCCTGCTCGAGGGCGGCCAGGTGACCAGAGTGCTCTCGAGCTACGTCGGCGAGAACCGGCTCTTCGCCGAGCAGTACCTGAACGGCACGCTCGACGTCGAGTTCGTGCCGCAGGGCACCCTCGCCGAGCGGCTGCGGGCCGGCGGCGCCGGCATCCCGGCGTTCTACACGCCGACCGGCGTCGGCACGCCGATCGCGGAGGGGAAGGAGGAGCGCGAGTTCGACGGGCGGCGGGTCATCCTGGAGCGCGGCATCGTCGCCGACCTCGCGCTGGTCCGGGCCCGGGAGGCCGACCGCGAGGGCAACCTGCGCTACCGGCTCACCGCGCGGAACTTCAACCCGCTGGTCGCGACCGCGGGGCGCCTCACGCTCGCCGAGGCGGAGACCATCGTCGACGACTACCTCGACCCGAACGAGGTCCACACGCCCGGCATCTTCGTCCAGCGGCTCGTCGCCGTCGAGGACCCGGTCAAGGACATCGAGCAGCGCACCGTGCGCCCTCGCCCGGAAGGAGCCGAGCATGCCCTGGACGCGTGACGAGATGGCCGCGATCGCGGCCCGCGACCTGCGCGACGGCGACTACGCGAACCTCGGCATCGGCATCCCCACCCTCGTCGCCAACCACCTGCCGGAGGGGGTGCGCATCACGCTGCAGAGCGAGAACGGCATCCTCGGCATGGGACCCTTCCCGGTCGAGGGCGAGGAGGACGCCGACCTCATCAACGCGGGCAAGCAGACGGTCACGCTGCTGCCCGGCGCCTCGATCTTCGACTCCGCCACGAGCTTCGGCATGATCCGCGGCGGCCACGTCGCGATCGCGATCCTCGGCGCGCTCCAGGTCTCCCAGCACGGCGACCTGGCGAACTGGACGATCCCCGGCAAGCTCGTCAAGGGCATGGGCGGCGCGATGGACCTCGTCGCGGGCACGCCGCGGGTCGTCGTGGTGACCGAGCACGTCGCCAAGGACGGCAGCCCGAAGATCGTCGCCGAGTGCGAGCTGCCGCTGACGGGCGTGCGCTGCGTCGACCGGATCATCAGCGACCGGGCCGTGTTCGACATCCGCGACGACGGGCTCGTGCTCCGCGAGCTCGCGCCCGGCGAGACGATCGAGGAGCTGCGGGAGCTGACCGGCGCGCCGTTCGTCGTGGACCTCGTCGAGGCGGCCTCATGAGCGCGCTCGTCGCCGGCTACGCGAGGACGCCGTTCGCCCGGTTCAACGGCCGGCTCGCCGGCTCGCCGGCGACGGCGCTCGGCGCGCACGCGATCCGCGCCGCGCTCGCTCGGGCCGGCGTCGCGCCGGAGGACGTCGACCGCGTGCTCGCCGGACAGGTGCTCCAGGGCGGCGCCGGGCAGAACCCCGCGCGGCAGTCGGCGGTCGGGGCGGGCATCCCGCTCACCGTGCCGGCGATGACCCTCAACGCCGTCTGCCTCTCCGGGATGGAGGCGGTCGCCGCGGGCGCCGCGCTCGTCGAGGCGGGTCGCGCGGAGGTCGTCGTCGCGCTCGGCCAGGAGTCGATGTCGCTCGCGCCGCACGCGATGTCCGCCCGCGCCGGGACGCGGTACGGGGCGATCGAGCTCGTCGACACCCTCGAGCACGACGGGCTCACCGACGCCTTCGAGCGGCGCTCGATGGGCGCCTCGACCGAGGCGGGGAACGCCGAGCTCGGCATCGGACGCCGGGAGCAGGACGAGTGGTCCGCCGCCTCGCACGCCCGCGCGGCGGCCTCGGCGGAGTTCCTCGCCGGCGAGATCGAGCCGATCGCGATCGAGTCGCGGCGCGAGACGCTCACGGTCGCCGACGACGACGGGATCCGCGCCGACACCACCGCCGAGGCGCTCGCGGCGCTGCGACCGGCGTTCGCCTCGGATGGCACGATCACCGCCGGCAACTCGTCCCAGATCACCGACGGCGCGGCCGCGATCGTCCTCGTCTCGCCGGGCTACGCGGCGGCGCACGGCATCGCGGGGATCGCGGTGGTCGAGTCGACGGCGCTCGTCGCCGGGCCCGACGTGCGGCTGCACGCGCAGCCGGCGAACGCGATCCGCGCGGCGCTCGCGCCGCTCGCTCGGTCGGCGGCGGAGCTCGCCGCGATCGAGATCAACGAGGCGTTCGCGTCCGTGGTCCTTCGCTCGGTCGACGAGCTCGGCATCGACCCGGGGCTCGTCAACGCGCACGGCGGGGCGATCGCGCTCGGCCACCCCATCGGCGCCTCCGGCGCGCGGATCGTCGGGACGCTCGCCCGGCGGCTGACGGCGCTCGGCTCCGGTGCGCTCGGCGCGGCGGGGATCTGCGGGGGCGGCGGGCAGGGCTCGGCGGTCGTGCTGCGGGCGGTCTGAGGCCGAGGGCCCTTCGGCGAAGGGTGGGGCGCCCTTCGACTCGCCTGCGGCTCGCTCAGGGACCGAGGAAAGCAGGCGGGCGGCTCGCTCAGGGACCGACGCAAGAAGCGCTGCCGCTCGAGCTGGCCGTTCGAGCGACCGCTCAGGCGCTGAAGCCGCCGTCGACCGGGAGCACCACGCCGCTGATGTGGCTCGCCCGGTCGCTGAGCAGCCAGGCCACCGTCTGCGCGACCTCGCTCGTCGTCCCGGCCTTCCGCAGCGGCGTCGCCGCGATCCGCGCCTCCACGCCGCCCGGGATCGCGCGTCGCGTCGCATCGAGCATCGGCGTCTCGATCGGCCCCGGGGCGATCGCGTTCACCCGGATGCCGAGCGGGCCGTTGTCGTGCGCGGCGGTGCGGGTCAGGCCGATGACCGCGTGCTTCGTCGCCTGATACGCGCCCATGCCCGAGCTGCCGCGGACGCCGCCGATGCTGCTCGCGTTGACGATCGAGCCGCCCGTCCCGCGCATCGCCCGGATCTCCTCGCGCAGCGCGAGCCAGACGCCCTTCACGTTGACCGCGAGGATGCGGTCGAAGTCCTCCTCGCTCACCTCGTCGAGGCGCCCAGCCTGGGTGAGCGCGGCGTTGTTGAACGCGCCGTCGAGGCGGCCCCAGCGCTCGAGCGCCGCGTCGACGAAGCGCGCGGCGTCGGCCGCGGCGCTCACGTCGCCCGCGACCCAGCCGACATCGTGTCCGGCCGCCTCGAGCTCCTTCGCGAGCGCCGCGAGCGCGTCCGCGGAGCGGGCGGCGAGCATGACGGAGGCGCCCTCCTCGGCGAAGACCCGCGCCGCGTCGGCGCCGATGCCGGCGCTCGCGCCGATGAGCAGCACGGCCTTGCCCTCGAGCAGGCCGATCGGTGCCGGGCCGGTCATGGTGCCATCCTCTCAGGGGCGCGGACGGACCGGCCGGCGGCGACGGCCGCGGCGGCCGCGGCGCCGAGCAGGCTCGCGTCGTTGCTCATCAGGGTGAAGGCGTATCCGGCGTCGAGGGCGGACTGCACGGCCGCGGCGCTCGCCCCGCCCGCGTTGCCGATCGGCGTGCCGGCGGCACGGGCGGCGCCGATCGCGCCCGCGATGAGCTCGAGCACGAGCGGGTCGTCCTCGGCGCGGCCCTCGCTCGTCGACAGGTCGGCGGCGCCGACGAGCAGGGCGTCGACGCCGGGGACGCCCGCGATGGTGCCGGCCGCCCGGGCGGCCGCCGCGCTCTCGATCTGCGCGATGAGCACGACCTCCTCCTGCCCGTACCGGAGGTACTCGTCCCGCGGCACCGCGCCCCAGGCGCCGGCCCGGCTCGTCGCGCCGACGCCGCGGTCGCCGAGCGGCGGGAAGCGGACGGCGGCGACGGCGGCCCGGGCGTCCTCGGCGGTGTCGACGTGCGGGACCATGATGCCCTCGGCGCCGGCGTCGAGCAGCCGCGGCACGAGACCGCCCTCGAGGCCCGGCACCCGGACGATCGGCGCGACCCCCGTGAGCAGCGCGGTGCCGATGAGGCCATACGCCGACTCGGTCGTGATCGTCGAGTGCTCGAGGTCGATGACGACGAAGTCGAAGCCGGCGCGCGCGACGAGCTCGACGTGCTCGACGGCCGGCACCTTGATCCAGGTGCCGAGCGCCGGCCCCTCGCGGCCCAGCGCGGCGCGGAACAGGCTGCGCGGCAGCGGGAGCGTCGTCATCGTGCCGGATACTCCTCGGCGTTGAGCACCCAGCCGGACTCGGAGAAGTCGACGCGGGGCGGCGCGAAGATGTCGACGAGCTGCTGGTGCTCGCCGACGCCCTGCGTGGTGTGGACGGTCGGCGGCGGGATGATGCAGATCGACGGCGAGCCGATCTCGCGATGCTCGTCCTCGCGCCACCGCGAGGAGTCCGGCCCCCACGGATAGCGGATGTGATGGACGAAGCGGCCCTGCAGCGCGAGCGAGATCTGCTCGAAGTCGTCGTGGTGGTGCGGCGAGAGCTTCAACGGGTCGCGCGGCCCGGGCTCCTCGGCGAGGAAGTTGACCATGACGGTCGTGGTGCGGAAGATCCGCCCGAAGCGCCCCTCCGCGATCGGCGTGTCGGCGAGCCGGTGGACGCGCAGCCGGAAGCCGCCGACGGGGTCCGGCCACGGCTCGAGCGGCGCGGCGCGCAGGTCCGGCTCGGCGTAGGCGTCGGCGTTGAGCGCCGCCTCGCGCAGGTCCTGGTTGAAGATCGAGAACACTCGGATGACGGGGCCGTCCGCGAGCACCTCGATCTCGCTGTCGCCGGGCGGGACGATGACGAGCGCCGCCTCGTCGAGCAGGGCCGACTCGCCCGCGACGGTGACGCGGACCGGCGCCGAGTCGGCGGTGAGGAGCACGGTGTACTCGTCGGCCTGGCCGGGGCGCTCGAGCACCTCGCCGGTCTTCGCGTCGGAGTAGGCGATGACGAGGTTCGCGGCGCGCGCGATCCAGGTGCGCCCGCCGTGCGCGCCGACGAGCGTCGGCTCGTGCTCGCGGAACGCGATCCACTGCGCGTCCTTGATCGGCGTCGACGGGTCGACCTGCGCGGCCGGGGCGACGCTCGCGAGCCTCGACCGGATGTCGTCCTTCGCGTACATGGGGGTGCTGCTGCTCATCCGAGGCTCCTCGCGTCCTGGCGTTCGATCGCGACGTGCTCGCGGCCCTTGAGCCCGAGCATGCGCCGGGCGTCGTCGGGGGTGGCGATCGGGCGGCCGAGGTCCTCGACCACGGCGCGGATCTTCTCGACCTGCTCGGCGTTGCTCCTGGCGAGCCGGCCCTTGCCGATCCAGAGGCTGTCCTCGAGGCCGACGCGGACGTTGCCGCCGAGCCAGGCGCTGTGGGTCGCGAACGCCATCTGGTCGCGGCCGGCGGCGAAGGCCGAGAAGCGGTAGTCCTCGCCGAAGAGCTTGTCGGCGATCCGCACCATGTGCTCGAGGTTCGCGTGGTCGGCGCCGATGCCGCCGAGGATGCCGAAGACGCCCTGGATGAGGAACGGCGGCTCGACGAGCCCCCGGTCGACGAAGTGGGCGAGCGAGTAGAGGTGGCCGATGTCGTAGCACTCGAACTCGAAGCGGGTGCCGCCGGCGCCGAGCTCGCGCAGCGTCGTCTCGATGCGGTCGAAGGTGTTGATGAACGGGTGGGAGTAGGTGCCGAGGACGTACGGCCGCTCCCACTCGTGCTTCCACTGCGTGATCTTGTCCGCGATCCCGGAGTAGACGAAGTTCATCGAGCCCATGTTCATCGAGGCGAGCTCGGGGCTGAACCGCTTCGCGCCGGCGAGGCGCTCGTCCATCGTCATCTGGGAGGAGCCGCCCGTCGTGATGTTGATGACGACGTCGACCCGCTCGAGGATCGGCGGGATGATCCGCTCGAACACCTCCGCCTCGAAGGCGGGCCGGCCGTCGGGGTGACGCGCGTGCAGGTGGATGACGGCGGAGCCGGCCTCCGCCGCGCCGACCGCCGCCTCGACCACCTGCTCCGGGGCCAGCGGCAGGTAGTCGCTCTGCGAGGGGACGTTGACGCTGCCGGTGACCGCGGTGGTGATGATCACCTGCTCCGAGCGGCGCATCAGGGCGCGTCCTCGAGCCCGAGCAGGTAGGCGGTGTTCCGCGCGATCATCCGCCGGATGTCGCCCTCCTTGACGCCGTGGTCGAGCAGCTGCTGCACGAGGTAGAGGTAGCCGTCGACCGGCAGCGGGTTGTCCTGCTGCCCGAGGTCGGAGTCGATGACGGTGTGCTCGGGGCCGATCCGCTCGATCCATTCGACGAGCCGGCTGATCGGCCACCGCGGGGCGGAGACCTCCGGGTGGTACATCGAGATCTCGTGCTCGACGTAGGCGCCGAGCGCGACGAGCTCCTCGATGTCGCGGTCCGAGGCGCCGATGATGAAGTCGGGGTGGTGCAGCAGCAGGCGCCGCACGCCCTGCTCCTTCGCGGTCGCGAAGAACGCCTTGATCGACTCGACGTCGAGGTGGCCGCTGGTGAGCAGGATGTCCGCGTCGGCGACGAGCTGCGTCACGCGCACCGCCTCCGGCGAGACGTCGCCCGCGGCGTCCCAGATGCCCTCGACCCGCTCCTCGAGGTCCCCGCCGGCGGTCGGGAAGCCGTCGTCGTGGCTGTGCGCCTTGATGTGCTGCTCGGCCGAGACGGTCGGACCCCACACCGCGCGGCCGCCCATCTTGATCGCGACCGCGACCGCGGACGGGTTGACCCCGCCGACCTCGGAGTTGAGGGCGACGCCGCCGTAGACCGGCGTCGGCGCGTCGGCGAGCAGGTCGCGCATGGCGAGCAAGTCCATCACGGTGTTGTGGTGATGCGACTTGACGAGGAGGGCGCGCAGTCCGATGCGCGCCGCGTCGTACGAGGCCTCGACGTGGTTGAAGCGCCGCGGGAAGGGGCTGGGACCCGAGTGGCAGTGCAGGTCGACGGCCCCTTCGAGGACCTTCAGCAGGGCGGGGGACGGGCTCGTCGACTCGGCCACGATCATGATCCGAGGACCTCCTTGTGTTCGGATTCTGCAATGCGCGCTCATAATACGTAACTTTCCGCGACTCGGTCAACCCGGTCCGGACGCCGGCCGGGGAGGCCCGCGCTCGGTGAGCCGCCGCCGAGTGCCAAGCATTTAACGGCGATCCGGCGCACTCGCCCGCGGAGTCCGGCACGCCGTGTTGACGCGCCCGCGCTCGATCTCCTAGTGTTCGTATGCCGAAAACGGCGCGTAGTATGATGAACAGCACGCGCCTCGACGAGGAGGTACAGGATGACGGGGCTGGCCGACCGGGCCGACGCGGACGACGACCGCGTCCTCGCGCTGCCCGACGCCGAGAAGGCATCCATCCAGTCGATCGAGCGCGCCGCCGCCGTGCTCGGCCTCTTCGACCAGGACACCCGCCGGCTCACGCCGGCGATCGTGGCCGAACGGCTCGGGCTCAACCGCACCACGGCGCACCGCTACCTCCAGTCGCTGCAGAAGTTCGGCTTCCTCGACTCGGGCTACGGCCTCGGGGCGCTCATCGACCAGCTCTCCGCCTTCAGCTCCGGCCGGCAGCGCATCCTCGGCCTCGCGCCCGCCGTGCTGCGCCACCTCGCCGACGAGACCGGGCTGACCGCCGTGCTGAGCTTCCTCGGCCGCACCGGCGCGGTCGTCACCCTCGTCGAGGAGGCCTCGACCGGCACCATCATCCTCACCGTCCCGGTCGGCGCGGTCCTCGAGGCCCGTGCCGCCCAGACCCGCGTGCTGCTCGCCTTCCAGTCCGACCCCTCCGTCGTGCGCCGCGCGCACGCCGGCCTCGGCGCCGAGGACGCGCGGCAGGAGCTCGCCGAGCTCGCCCGGGTGCGCCGTGACCGGATGGCCTGGGCCGACCTGGGACGCGTCGGCCTCGCCTCGGTCGCCGCGCCGGTCTTCGGCGCACGGGAGGTGCAGGCCGCCATGGGCATCCTCGGCACGACCGCGATGCTCTCCCCCGAGGACCCGACCAGCGACCGCGTCGAGCTGCTCCGCGAGGCGGCCGCGCAGCTGAGCACCCTGGTGGACTCGTGACCGCGCCGACGACCTCGGCCCCGGCGGAGCTCCGGGAGGCGGCGCCCGCGCGCCGGCGCCGGCCGAGCGCGAACTGGCTGCTGCTCCTGCCCGCCCTCGCGCTGATGACCGTCGTGCTGCTCGTCCCGCTCGGGCAGAGCCTGGTCCGCAGCTTCGCGGAGCCGAGCTGGACGCTCGACCACTACGCGAGCCTGTTCACCGACGGGGTGACGCTCACTGTCCTCGGGCGCACGGCGCTGACCGCCCTCATCGTGACGGCCTGCGCCTTCGTCCTCGGCTACCCGTTCGCCTACCTGATGACGCGGGTCGGACCCCGGGCGCGGGCGATCCTGCTCGTCATCGTGCTCATCCCGTTCTGGACGTCGGTGATGGCGCGCAACTTCGCGTGGATCATCATCCTGCAGCGGGGCGGCCCGCTGAACGAGGCCCTCGCCTTCCTCGGGCTCGACGGCGTCGTGCTCTACGGCTCAGTCGCCGGCGTCACCGTCGCGATGACGCAGGTGCTGCTGCCGTTCATGGTGCTCCCGCTGTACAGCGCGCTCGGCGGCATCGACCGGCGGCTGCTGCTCGCCGCGCGGGGGCTCGGCTCCTCGCCGCTCGTCGCGTTCTGGAAGATCTACTGGCCGCTGTCCCGGGGCGGCGTCGTCTCGGGCCTTATCCTGGTCTTCACGCTGAGCCTCGGCTTCTACGTCACCCCGGCGCTGCTCGGCACGCCGCAGCAGTCGCTCATCGCCCAGCTGCTCGCGCAGCGCACGACGCAGCTGCTCGACTTCGCGGGCGCCGGCGCGCTCGGCATGCTCGTGCTCGTCGTCACGCTCGCGCTCGTGGCCTGGGCGAACCGGATCGGCGGCGCCGTGTCCGCGATCGGCGTGATCGCGACGCCGGGAGGTCGGCGCTGATGCCGGCGGAGCTGGACGCGACCGCGGACTCGACCCGCGCCATCGCCGCGCGCGGCCCGCGGCGGCGCGGCGCCCGCCGGGACCGCGGCGTCGACCCGGTGCCGTGGTGGCTGGTCGCGATCGGCATCCTCGTCTCGATCTACTTCATCCTGCCCACCCTCATCGTGATCCCGATGAGCTTCGGCAGCGCGAGCACCTTCCAGTTCCCGCCGAAGGACTGGTCGCTGCGGCAGTACGAGAACTTCTTCACCGACCCGACCTGGCTGAGCTCGCTCGGCAACTCCTTCCTCGTCGCGATCCTCGCCTCGCTGCTGGCGACCCTCGTCGGCACCGCCGCGGCGATCGGCCTGCACAACCTCACCGGGCGGCTGTCGAGACTCGTCCGTACGCTGCTGATGGCCTCGATCGTCGCCCCGGCGATCGTCATCGCGGTCGCCGTGTACATCACGTTCCTCCAGTGGCACCTGACGGGCACGCTCTTCGGCTACGTGATCGCGCACGCCACGATCGGCATCCCCTACGTGCTGATCTCGGTCACGAGCGCGCTCGGCGGCTTCGACCCGAAGCTGCTGCGCGCCTCGGCCTCGCTCGGCGCCGGCCCCTTCCGCTCCTTCCTGCGGGTGACCATGCCGCTCATCAGCCGCGGCATCCTGACCGGCGCGATCTTCGCGTTCGTCGTCTCCTTCGACGAGGTCGTCATCGCGCTCTTCCTGCGCTCGCCGCTGTTCCAGACGATGCCCGTGCAGATGTACAACAGCGTGACCGCGGAGATCGACCCGACCATCTCGGCATCCTCGAGCCTCGTCGTCGTCAGCGTCACGCTCGTCTTCCTCCTCGCCTTCCTGCTTCCCCAACTCGTCCGCAAGCGCGGCCAGCGCCGATAGGAGCGAATCGATGACCACGAGCACCAGCGCGCCCCCCGTCCGCGCGGCCGGCGACGGCGGGCCGCGCCAGGGCACCGAGATCCGGCTGCGGGGCGTGACGAAGGACTACGGCCTCGCCGTGCCCGCCGTCGACGACATCTCGCTGACCATCGAGCCCGGCGAGTTCATGACGCTGCTCGGGCCGAGCGGCTCGGGCAAGACGACGACGCTGAACCTCATCGCCGGCTTCGAGACGCTCACCGCCGGCGCGATCGAGCTCAACGGCGCCGACGTCGGCCGGCTCCCCCCGCACCGGCGGAACCTCGGCATGCTGTTCCAGAACTACGCGCTCTTCCCGCACATGACGGTCGCGCAGAACGTCGCCTACCCGCTCCGCGAGCGCCGCGTGCCGAAGGCGGAGATCGCCCGCAAGGTGCGCGAGGTGCTCGAGCTCGTCCAGCTGACCGGGCGGGACCGGAACTATCCCTCCCAGCTCTCCGGCGGGCAGCAGCAGCGGGTCGCGCTCGCGCGGGCGATCGTCTTCGACCCGAAGGCGCTGCTGCTCGACGAGCCGCTCGGGGCGCTCGACCGGAACCTGCGGGCGGCGCTGCAGAGCGAGATCCGCCGCATCCACCGCGAGGTCGGCTCGACCTTCGTCTTCGTCACGCACGACCAGGAGGAGGCGATGAACCTCTCCGACCGGATCGCGCTCTTCAACAACGGCCGGATCGAGCAGGTGGGCTCGCCGGAGGACCTCTACCGCCGCCCGGAGACGCTCTTCACGGCGCGGTTCCTCGGCGACTCGAACGTCTTCGAGCTGGAGCAGGCGCCGGCGGCCCGGATCGCCTGGGAGGATCGCGGCTGGTCGATCGACCCCGCGACCGTCTCGGCGCACGAGGGCACGCGGGCGAGGGCCGCGATCGTGGTGCGCCCCGAGGACGTCGGCATCGCGCGGGAGGAGGACGCCGTGCCGGCGGGCGCGAACTCGGTGCCGGCGACCGTGCGGGACATCGAGTACATGGGCTCGTACCGGACCGTGCTGCTCGGGCTCGGCGCGGGCGGGCTGCGCGGCCGCGCGCGCCTCGACGCGCTCGAGTCGGCGCTCGGCGTCGGCGACCGCGTCGTGGCCTGGTGGCGGCCGGAGCGCCAGCGGGTCGTGGCGGCATGACGGCGGCGATGCCCACGGAGCTCGTGGGCACCCTCCGGCTCCCCGGCTGCATCCACTTCGGCTTCGGCGCGCGGCGGCAGCTCCCCGCGCTAGTGACGCCGCACGGCGAGCGCGTGCTCGCGGTCGTCGACCCGTTCCTGCTCGCGACGCCCGCCGTCCGCGACGTGCTCGCCGCGCTCGAGGCGGCCGGCCTCTCGGTCGAGGTGATCAGCGACATCCAGCCCGAGCTGCCGGTCGGCACCCTCGGCGCGGCGGGGGACGCGGCGAGACGGTTCGGGCCCGACGCGGTGCTCGCGATCGGGGGCGGGAGCGCGCTCGACGCGGCGAAGGCGATCGCGCTGCTCGCCGCGCACGGCGGCCCGCTCGAGCGCTACTACGGGGAGAACGCCGTGCCCGGCCCGGTCGTCCCAGTCGTCGCGGTGCCGACGACCGCCGGCACCGGCTCGGAGGCGACCCCGGTCGCCGTCGTCTCGGATCCGGCGCGCGAGCTCAAGGTCGGCATCTCCAGCCCGCACCTCGTCCCGGTCGCCGCCGTCGTCGACCCCGAGCTCACGCTCGGGGCGCCCCCGAGCGTGACGGCCCACGCCGGCATCGACGCCCTCGTGCACGCCGTCGAGTCGTTCACCGCACGTCCGCTCGCGCCGGACTGGGCGGGCGAGCTGCCGGTGTTCACGGGGCGCAACGCGCTCGTCGACCCGCTCGCGCTCGAGGCCGCGGCGCGGCTCGGTCGATGGCTGCCCGTCGCGGTCGCCGACGGCGGCTCACGCGAGGCGCGTGAGCAGGTCGCGCTCGCGAGCCTGCTCGGCGGCATGGCGTTCGGCCCGACCGGGACCCACCTCTCGCACGCCCTGCAATACCCGATCGGGGCGATGACGAAGACCCCGCACGGACTCGGCACCGGGCTGCTGCTGCCCTACGTCCTCGAGGCGATCCGGGGGGATTCGGCGACGGCGGAGCGGATCGGCCGGATCGCCGTCGCGCTCGGCTCGACCTCGGCCGATCCGGCAGGCCGGGTGGACGACGCCATCGCGGCCGTCCGCGGGCTGAACCGCTCGATCGGGCTGCCGCCGAGCCTCGCGGCGATCGGGGTCGAGCGGGATCAGCTCCCCCGGATCGCGGAGCTCGGGATGCGCTCGGCGCGGCTGGTGGGCATCTCCCCCGTCGAGGCGGGCCCGGAGCTGCTCCGCCGCATCCTCGAGCGCGCGCACGCCGGCGCGATCACTTGATCGCGAGCGCGTTCGGCGGCGAGCCGACCCCGCCGACGAGGTTGAGCGGCTTCGCGGTGAGGAAGCACTCGTAGACCCCGTCCGCCGCGCAGTCCGCGGCGAGCTCGTCGAGCTTCCACAGCTCGCCGAGCGCCATGCCGAGCAGCGCGATGAGCGGCCGGTGCAGCATCCCGCTGTGATCGACGCCGCGCGGCGGCGGCCGATCGCCCGGGGTCCGCAGCTCGGTGCCGACGACGGGATCCGCCTCGACGGCGAGGTTGTCGGCGGCGACGAGCGCGATCTCGTGGTCCCACAGCCAGCGCAGGATGGACTCGCTCTGCGCGAGGCCCGGCGAGGTGCTGCGGGTCCGGTTCGCCTCGGTCCGCTCGTCGGGACTCTTGGCGATGTACCGCTCGGCCCAGCCGGTGCGCAGCAGCAGGATCTCGCCACCGCGCCACTCGATCCCCTGGGCCGCGGCGATCGCCTCGAGCACGTCGGTGCCGAGCGGGATCGTCTCCTCGGGGCTGTAGTGCCGGCCCTCCGCCGCGAACCAGCGCGGCACGTCGAGCAGCACGGCCCGGCCGGCGATGCCGCGCTCGGCGACGGCGTGGATGCCGAGCGCGGTCGAGGACTCGGTGTTCTCGCTCGGGCTCAGGCCGCCGTAGAAGCCGTGCACCGGATGGCCGATGTGCCGGAGCGCGTCGATCTGGGAGCTCGACTGCAGATAGAACGAGTCGACCCAGTCGTCGCGGTGGTGCTCGTTGTTCGAGAAGACGTGGTGCTGCGCGGGATGCCGGGTGCCCGTCGGATAGGGCTCGAAGGCGTTGACCGCGTAGTCGAGGTTGAAGCGGCGACCGCTGCGGATCAGCCCCGCGGCGCCGGCGACCCGCTCCGGCGTCAGGAAGTTGATCGTGCCGAGCTCGTCGTCCCGGCCGAACACGTCCCAGCTCGAACCGGGCGGCCGCGCGCCGGCGAGCTCATCGTAGCTCGGGACCCGGCTCAACGTCGCGTCCCGTCGCGAAGGCCTCGGTGATCTCGGCCGCGGTCGCGACGAGCCGCGAGAGGGTCGGCGAGCCGGGCGCGACGCTGTCCATCCCGCCGGCCCCGAGGACCGCGATCGTCGCCGCGATCCCGTGCTCGTCGAAGATCGGCGCGGCCGCCCCGTAGAGTCCCCCCGGCAGGGTCACGGTGCTGTAGCCGTTCCGCCGGACGGCGTAGATCGCGGCCTCGAGCGATGCCCGATCGGCCGCCGACAGCCCCGCGGTCACCTGGTCGACCAGGTGCGGATCGGGCAGGTAGGCGAGGAACACCCGCATCTGCGCCGAGGTGGCATCGAGCTCCGCGCCGACGCGGACCGTCACCACGACCGTCCGCGCCGCGTCCTCCTGGACGAGCGCGACGACCGGCCCCGAGGTGCCCCAGAGGCTCAGCACCACGGTCGTGCCGACCTCCGCGCTCAGCCTCCGCAGATAGCGGCGCGCGATCTCGACCACCTGCCGGCGGCCGAGCGCCTGGATCCCCAGCTGCAGGATCAGCCCGCCGAGCACGAAGGCGCCCCGCCGCTGCCCGCGCTCCAGGATGCCCGCCGTGACCAGCGAGGTGCAGTACCGGTAGGCGGTCGTCCGGTTGAGGCCGAGCCGCTCCGCGACGTCCACCGCCGTCAGCTCCGCGGTCTGCGGGCCGTACAGCGCGAGGATCTGCCCGACCCTCGACACCGACTGGATGTCGAAGCTCGTGCCCTCGCCGCCGGTCGCCTTCGCCATCGCTCGATCGTATTTCAGACGGCGGGACGAATCCGGCAGGGGGACGTTCGCGGAGCGGCGTCATCTCAGCCGGCCAGCCAGGTCGTCAGCGTCGCCGTCACCTCGTTGAAGTTGTCGGCGTACCAGGTGTTGTCCTGCACCAGGGTCTCCCCCGTGTTGACCGCACCGAACACGTCGAGCTTCGCGGCGTTCCCGGTCAGCTTCGGGTTCGCGGCGGTGTTCACCGGCGCGACGCCGAGCGCCTCGGAGATCGCGGCGGCGCGATCCGGCAGCACGACGGTCTTGAGGAAGTCCTCGGCGACGGCGAGGTTCTTCGAGCCGAGCGGCACGGCGAAGGCGTTGATCGCGACGACGGTCTTGTCCCAGACGATCGTGATGTCCATGCCCTCGTTCATGGTCGGGACGAGCCGCGAGTCGGCGAGCAGGAACATGTCGACCTGCTGCGCGGCGACCGCCTGCTGCAGCGCGCCGACGTTCGGCGCGAAGAGCGTCTGGTCCCGGATGGTGTCCCACTTCGCGAGGGAGCGGTCGACGTCGATCGGATACACGTCGTCGGGCGCGACCCCGTCGCCGAGCAGCCCGTACTCGAGGATGCCGTTCTGCAGGTTGGTGAGCACGCCGCGCTGCCCCGGGAACTTCGCGACGTCGAAGAAGTCCTCGATCGTCTTCGGCGCCGTCGCCGGGTCCGGGAAGGCGTCGGTGCGGTACGCGAACGGCGTCGTGTTGATGAAGTTGCCGATGTAGCACTCGCCGATCGTCCCCGGGACGAGGTCGGTCTGGTCGACGTCGGAGAGGTCGAGCGGCTCGAAGAGCGTCCCGCAGTTCTGCTCCGCCGCGTAGGGCGCGGTGGCGAGGATGTCCCACTGCACCTGACCGGCGTCGACCTGGGCCTTGACCTGGGCGACGTCCGGCGGGGAGGTGTTGACGAACGTGACGTTCGGGTGCTCGGCCGTGTACGGCTCCTGCCAGGCCGCGATCATCGCGTCCTGGCCGGTGCCGCCGTACGCGACGAACGTGAGGGTGGCGGGAGCCGCGTCGTCGCCGCCCGAGTCGCTCGGGCCGGGCGCCGGCGCGGGGCCGGCGCTGCAGCCGGCGAGGAGGCCCGCGGCCGCGGCGATGCCGACGCCCGCGAGCGCGATTCTTGATCTGGACACCTTTGTCTCTTCCTTCGGAGAATGCGCATCCGACGGCTGCCGAATGATCGAATCGTGAACATGCAACTCGATATGTGAACTTTAGCGAAGAGCCGGGAGAGATATCAAGGCGCCTCTCGTCACGATTCGGCGACGGCGCCGAAACAATGCGAAAGCGTGGTTCGCATTGCGAATCAAGCGAGGGCGAGGTCGCGGGCGCCTCGCGCAACGGGAGGCGGCGGCTAGTCGCGGACGCGCAGATCGGCGAGCTTGCCGTCCCGCGAGATCCAGAGGCGATCCTGCGCCGCATCCCCCGCGGTGGCGCCCGAGGCCTTGCGGCCGTCGGGGAGCGGCGTCCCGGCCGGGCAGTAGAGCAGCGCGAAGGCGCTGCGCCCGGAACCGATCCGATCCGTCTCGAAGCAGCCGCCCACGGCGTTCTCGGCACCCGCGAGCCCGACCGAGCTGCCGTCGGCGAGCCTCGCCTGCGGCCACGCGACCGCCATGCAGGACCGGCCGTCGACGGCGCACCACTCGCCGTCCGCCGCACGGAAGCCGGACATCCGCGCGGCGAGGACCGCGGCGGTCTGGTCCGCGATCGACTGCCGGCTCTCGCCCACCGCCTCGACGGTCGCCGTCCGCGTCGCGAGCACGGCGCGCCCGGCCTCGATCCGGCTGCCGAGCTCCGCGAGCAGCCCCGCGTCGTCGATCCGGCCCTCGGTCTCCGCGGCGACGGCCTCGGCGGTGTCGATGACCGCGCCGAGCCCGGTCTGCGCGTCGGCGAGCGCCTTCGCGTTCTGCGAGCGGACCACGCGGTCCATCGCCGCCGTCAGCTCGTCGCGCGCCGCCGAGGCCGCCGCCGGCGTCCCCGACTGCGCGACGCGCGCCTCGGCGAGCTCGCCCATGAGCCGCGAGTAGGCCGTCGGATCCGCCAGCAGGTTCGCCGTCGTCGAGCCGGCGAGCGCGGCGGCCTCCTCGATCGTCGATGCGAGCGCGGCCTGCTCGGGCCCGGCCACCGCGTCCGCGGCCGCGCCGCTGCCCGCCGCGCCGACGACCGTCTCGGCGCGGCCGCTCAGCAGCACCGCGACGACGATCCCGATGCCGGCGACGACCGCGAGCGCCGCCGCGAGCCACAGCCAGCGGCGGCGCGGCCACGGGCCGCGAGGCGGCCGCACCCGCGCCCTCCGCGACAGGGGCGCGTCGAGCACCGCGGTCCTGCCCTCCATGGCCAGCCACCCTAGGCCTCCGACTTGAGAGCCCCCTCACATCGCCGAGCCGTCACTCACGGCCGCTCCGGCGCGCCGCGGGAGGCCATGAGTGACGGCTCGGGGAGATGGGCTCAGACGGGGAGCTCCTGGAGGCCCCAGGGCTGGCCGTAGCCGCCCTCGGACTCGGGGCGCGCCATCAGCTCGAGGAACGGGTCCGCGTCGAAGGCCTCCGGACCGAGCACGCCCGCGCCGCGCCAGGCGCCGGTCGCGAGCAGCTCGAGCGCGACGGCCGGTCCCAGGGCGGTCTGCCACACCACGCACTGCACGCCGTACTCGCGCATCGTCCACTCATTGTCGGCGACGTGGTACAGGTACGTCGAGCGCGGGCGGCCGTCGATGCCGGTGCCGCGCGCCCACACGCCCGCGCAGGTCTTCCCGGTCATCCGCGGCCCGATCGTCGCGGGATCCGGCAGCGCGGCGGCGACGACGTCCCGCGGCGCGACCTCGACGGGACCCTCGGACGAGCGGACGCGGATCGGCTCGACCCGGTCGAGCCCGACCGCGTGCAGCGTCCTCAGCGTCGAGATCATCTCGTCGCCGAGCCCGTACTTGAACGTCACGCGCTTCGCGCGCTGGCCGAGCCAGCGCGGCATGAGGAGCACCTCCTCGTGCTCGACGTTGACGCACTCGACCGGTCCGATGCCCTCCGGGAAGTCGAACACCTCGGGCTCGGAGAACGGCTCGGTGGTGCGGAAGCCGGACTCGCGCTCCCACACCACGGGCGGGTTCAGGCACTCCTCGATGACCGTCCAGATGGAGAACGACGGCGCGAAGATCTCGCGGCCGCGATCGTCGCGCACGACGAGATTCGCCCCGTCGCGGACGCCGAGCTCCTCGACCTCCTGGAACAGCCGGTCGACCGCATGGCGGGCGAAGACATCCGAGAGGCCGGGCTCGACGCCCATCCCGACGAGCGCGAGCCGCCCGGCGGCCTCCCAGTCGCCGGCGAGCGCGAACTGGTCGTCGCCGAGCTTGACGAAGGGCTGCGCATAGGGCTCGGTCGGGTGCGGGACGGAGAGGCTCATCGCCATGTCGAGGTAGTCGGCGCCGGCCGCGAGGGCGCCGCGGAAGATCGGCATCACGAACCTCGGCTCGACGGCGTTCATGACGTGCGTCGCGCCGTGGCGCCGCGCGAGCTCGGTCACGGCCGCCTCGTCCGAGGCGTCGATCCGGTCGGCGCTGAAGCGCGCGCCGACCGCGGCACCATGGCGCTCGGCGATCCAGGCGACCGTCCGCTCGGCCCGCTCGAGCACGGCGTCGGCGATGACGACGTGATCGGCGAACGAGCGCCGCGCAACGATCCTCGCGAACGCGCCGCCGACGCCCCCGGCCCCGACGAGAAGAATCCGCATCCCGTCATCTTCTCGCCCTTTTCAGGATTTCCGGCGTTCGGAGGGCGCATAGCGCCTCGGAACGCCGGAAATCCTGAATTAGGCGAAGACGATGACGGGCTTGACCGTGACGCCGTCGTGCATGTCGGGCGCGGCCTGCTCGATCCGCTCCAGCGGGTAGCGGCGCTGCAGCCGCTCGAGCGGCAGCTCGCCGGCCGCGTGCAGGGCCACGAGCTCGGGGATGAGCGCTCGCGGCTCGGCGTCGCCCATCGTGATGCCCTTGAGCGCCTTGCCGAGCAGCAGCCCGGTCATCTCGACCGGCAGCTCGGTGCCGGGCGGCGCGACGCCCACGACCAGCACGGTGCCGCCGACCGCGGCGGAGGCCAGCGCGGCGCTGCCGACGGCGGGCGACGCGGTCGTGTCGAAGGCGTGCGTCGTCCCGCGGCCGCCGGTCAGCTCGGCGACCCGCGCGGCGACGTCCTCGCTCGACGCGTCGATCGCGTCCGTCGCCCCCAGCTCCCGCGCGAGCTCGAGCCGCTCGGCGACCCGGTCGATCGCGATGAGCCGGGCCGGCCCGCGACGCGCGGCCGCCCAGATCGCGGAGAGCCCGACCGCTCCGGCGCCGTACACCGCGACGAGGTCGCCGGGGCCCGGCCGCAGGTCGTTCCACATCGCGCCGACACCGGTGATCACGCCACAGCCGAGCGGCGCGAGCACGGCGAGGTCGGCGTCGGGCGCGACCTTGACGAGCGCGCGCTCGTCGGCGATCGCGAAGGCGGCGAACGCGGACTGCCCGAAGAAGTGCGCGTGCACCGGCTCGCCGTCGAGTCGGGTCGCGCCGGAGTCGGCGGCGCGGAGCTCGCCGAGGACGTTCCGCGGGAACCAGGTCGAGCAGTACGCCGGGTGCCCGGATGCGCACGAGGGGCACTCCCCGCAGGAGGTGAAGCTCATCAGCACCCGGTCGCCGGGCTCGACCCCGCCGACGCCCGGTCCCACCCGCTCGACGATCCCGGCGCCCTCGTGCCCGAGGATGCCCGGCAGCGCGAACGGCGCGCCGATCGCCTGCACGCCGAGGTCGGTGTGGCACAGACCGGTCGCGACGAGTCGGACGAGGACCTCGCCCGTGCCGGGCTCGTCGAACTCGAGGTCGACGACCTCGAACGGCTCGCCCGCGCCGCGGACGATCGCGCCCCTGCCCGTCGCGCTCATGCGGTCCCCCTCGTCGTCGAGTCGGATGGTCGGTGCAGGACGAGCAAAGCACATCCGCGCGCCGCGGCGCACCATCAGTGCGGATGCGAGCCCCCGAGCCGGTGCCGGACGTCTTGCAGCACCCGGCGGAAGGTCGCGACGTCGGCCGCGGGCACGTCCTGCAGCATGTCCCGCTCCAGCGCGTCGATCGGCTCGGCGAGCTCGCGCAGCACCTCGCGGCCCTTCTCCGAGAGGAAGATCCGCAGCTGCCGCCGGGAGGTCGGGTCCGCCTCGCGGACGATCCAGCCGCGCTCCTCGAGCAGCGCGATGGTCTGGGCGCTCGACTGCAGCGTGACGAACGCGTTGCGGGCGAGCCGGGCGCTCGTGGTGCCGGGGTTGCGTCCGACGACGGAGAGCGCGGTGAGCTGGATCGCAGTGAGGCCGTACGGGGCGACGAGCGTGTCGAGGTGCGACTTGACGGCGAGCTCGACCTGCTTGATGAGGTAGAGGAGCGACGGCGCCCCGGCGATGCCGGGCTCCGGCGAGCTGTCCTCGGCCACTGGCACCTCCCGGATCGATCATTCCATCGCCGGGGCGTTGACCGCGCCACGCGGCGGGTCCATAATGGCACGATAATCAGGAAACTTGATAGTCAGGATTCCTGATGATCGGCTCCACAATTCGATGAGGAATCAGGAGTGTCTCCGATGAAGAAGACCCCGCTCGCGGCGCTCGCCGCGGCCAGCCTGCTCGCCCTCGCGGGCTGCAGCATCTCGGGCGGCGACCCCGCCCCGAGCGAGAGCGGCGCCCCCGCCGACACCTCGCCCATCCAGGTCGGCGTCGTCCTGCCGCAGTCCGGTCCGTACGCGATCCTCGGCGCCCCGCAGACCGCGGCGCTCGAGCTCGAGGCGGAGAAGGTCAACGCCGAGGGCGGCATCGCCGGCCGGCAGATCGAGCTGACCTTCCGCGACGACGCGAGCGACCCGACGACCTCCGTCCAGCTCTACAACGAGCTCGCCGAGACGGGCGACTACGACGTCATGATCACCTCGTCGCGCACCGCGAACTCGCAGGCGACCGGGCCCTCGGCCGAGCAGTACGAGATCCCGACCCTCGCCCTCGGCCCGGTCAACGCCTTCGCCGACGGCAGCAACCCGTGGGTCTTCGTGATCCCCGCCACCGGCGCCGTCAACGCGGAGGCGCAGATCCAGTACTTCGCCGACGCCGGCTATGACAAGATCGCGCTCGCCTACATCGACGGCGACGCCTACGGCCAGGACGGGCAGGACTCCATGGCGGCCTTCGGGCCCGAGTACGGCGTCGAGACCGTCTTCTCCCAGGGCTACGACGCGGCGACGACCGACTTCGCGCCGCTCATCCAGAACGTGCTCGCCTCCGGCGCGAACGGCTTCTGGGTCTGGGGCTCGGGTCCGACGCCGTCGATCATCACCGCCCAATGGGCGGCGACGGCGGCGGACAGCGGCGTGCAGCTGTTCATGACCGCCTCGCAGGCCTCGAACCTGTTCTCCTACAAGGACGGCGCGCCCGTCGAGGCGGCGAACCTCGTCCAGCTCGGGAGCAACATCGGGGTCGTCGGGCGGCAGCTCCCCGACAGTGATCTCAAGACGATGATCGACGACTTCGCCGACCGCTGGGCCGAGCTCGGCGACCCGCAGTACAGCTACCCGCCGCAGTTCGCCTTCGAGGCGGCCAAGGCGATCCAGGTGCTCAAGGCCGGGATCGAGAGCGCCGGCTCGACCGACAGCGGCACGCTGCGCGACGCCATCGAGGGCCTGGACATCCTTACCTACACGGGACAGACCGCGTACTCGGCGAGCGACCACGTCGGGCTCACGCCGGACTGGATCTCGATCGACACGATCGAGGACGGCGAGTTCATCGCCACCCAGTACGCGCTCGACAAGTTCGCCGCCCTGCTGGAGTAGCCGCGGCATGTCGGATGCGCTCCTCGAGGCCGAGGAACTCGAGCTCGCGTTCGGCGGCGTGCAGGCGATCGACCATGTGAGCCTGCACGTCGCCGCCGGCGAGCTGCGCGGCGTCATCGGGCCGAACGGCGCCGGCAAGTCGACGCTGTTCAACCTGATCGGCGGGCACCTGCGCCCGGACTCCGGCCGGGTGCTCCTCGACGGGGAGCGCATCGACCGGCTGCCGCCGCACCGCCGCGCCGAGCTCGGCATCGCGATCGTCTTCCAGGGCGCGCGGCTCTTCCCGGGGCTCACGGTGCTGGAGAACGTCGCGGTCGGCGCGACCGCGAGGACGCGGTCCGGCATCCCCTCGGCGATCCTCCGGCTGCCCGCGCAGCAGCGCGAGGAGCGCGCCATCTTCGTCGACGCCCTCGACGCGCTCGACCGGGTCGGGCTCGCCGCCTGGACGGACCGGGACCCGAGCCAACTGCCGCTCGGCGTCCAGCGCCGGGTGCAGCTCGCCCGCGCGCTCGTCGCCCGCCCGCGGCTGCTGCTCCTCGACGAGCCGGCGTCCGGGCTGCGCGCCGCCGAGCGCGGCGAGCTCGAGGAGCTGGTCCGGGCGCTCGCCGCCGAGGGCACGACGATCCTGCTCATCGAGCACGACGTCGGGCTGGTGCTCCGGCTCTCGCACCGGATCACCGTGCTCGACCTCGGCGCCGTCATCGCCGAGGGCACGCCCGCCGAGATCCGGGCGGACGAGCGCGTCATCGAGGCCTACCTCGGCAAGGAGCACGATGCTCCGCGTCCGTGACCTCGTCGTCCGCTACGGCGCCGCGACGGCCGTTGACGGCGTCAGCCTCGACCTCGAGCGGGGCGAGCTCGTCGCGCTCGTGGGACCGAACGGCGCCGGCAAGTCGAGCCTCGTGAACGCGGTGAGCGGCCTCGTCCGGCCGGCGAGCGGCACCATCGAGCTCGGCGGCCGCAGCGCGCAGGTGCCGGAGGGCCGGCAGATGTTCCCCGACCTCAGCGTCGACGACAACCTCCGGATGGGCGCCTGGACGCTCGGCCGCGCGCACCGCGACACCGCGGAGATCTACGAGGTGCTCCCCGAGCTCGTGCCGCTGCGCCGCCGGCGCGCGGGGTCGCTGTCCGGCGGGCAGCAGCAGATGGTCGCGATCGGCCGCGCGCTCATGGCCCGGCCCGAGCTGCTGCTCATCGACGAGCTCTCGCTCGGCCTCGCCCCGCTCGTCTCCGAGAAGCTCGTCGGGCATCTGCGCCGGATCAACGCCGAGCGCGGCACGACCGTGCTGCTCATCGAGCAGGAGGTCGACCTCGCCTTCGCGCTCTGCTCGCGGGCGTACGTCATCGAGGCGGGGCGGATCGTCGCGGAGGGGACGACCGACCGGCTGCGCAGCGACCCGGCGCTCCAGGCCGCGTACTTCGGGCTCGACGCGGGGCGGGCGGGATCGTGACGCTCTTCATCACCTTCCTCATCTCGGGGCTCGCGGTCGGCTGCGCCTACGCGCTCGTCGGCTCCGGCTTCGTCGTCGTCCACCGCGTCACCCACGTCGTCAACTTCGCGCAGGGCTCCTTCGCGGTGATCGGCGGCATGCTCGCCTCGCGGCTCATCACGGGCGGCGTGCCGCACGGCGTCGGCGAGCTCGTCGCGATCCTCGTCGCGGGCGCGGCCGGCCTCGCGGTCGGCGCGATCATCCTGTCCAGACCCGGCACACCGCCCTTCGTCGCGCTGCTCATCGGCCTCGGTCTCGTCTTCATCGCGCTCGCCGTCAACATCCTCGTCTTCGGCCAGAACCCCGCGCCCTCGGTGCCGATCGTGCAGGGCGCGGTCGACATCCTCGGGGCGCGGACGGAGTGGCAGCGGCTCATCGTCGTGCCGGTCACGCTCGTCGTGTTCGCCGGGCTCGCGCTGTTCTTCGAGCGCAGCGACCTCGGCCGGGCGATGACCGCGACGGCGAGCAACCCGCGTGCCGCGCGGCTCGTCGGCATCGGCTACCGGCGGATGGGCCTCGCCGCCTTCACCATCGGCGGACTGCTCGGCGGCATCGCCGGCGTCCTCATCGCCCCCTCGCAGCAGATCTCGCCGTACGCGGACATGGCGCTCGCGATCAGCGGGTTCAGCGCCGCCGTCTTCGGCGGGCTCTCCAGCCCGTGGCTGACGCTCGCGGGCGGGCTCATCCTCGGCGTCGTCGGGCAGCTGCTGCAGGGCTACGGCGTCGGCTCCTTCCAGACCCAGGTCTCGCTGCTGCTCATGCTCGCGATCATGATCATCCGGGCGAGGGCGCTGAACGCGCAGGAGGAGGCGAAATGAGCGCGTGGACCCGCATCCGCTCCTGGTCGCCGTACCCGGAGATCGCCGCCGTCGCGATCGTCGCGCTCGTCATCCCGCTGCTGCTGCCCGAGCTGACGTTCTACATGACGCTGCTGCTCGCCGCGATCGTCGTCACCAGCCTCTCGCTCTTCATGGGCTACGCGGGGCAGGCAGCCCTCGGCCAGGGCGCGTTCGTCGCGGCCGGCGCGCTCACCGTCGGCGTGTTCACGGTCCAGTGGCACCTCCCGCCCTGGCTCGGCCTGGTGTGCGCGCCGATCGTCGCCGGGCTCTTCGCGGCGCTCGTCGGCTGGCCGCTGCTGCGGCTGCGCGGCCACTACCTCGCGTTCGGCACCATCGCGGTGCTGCTGCTCGTGCAGGCGCTGATGGGCGTCGTGCCGCTGTTCGGCCGCGGCATCGGGCTGAACGGCATCCCGCCGCTGATCGCCCTGCCGATCGAGGACGCGCAGACCCGGAACGCGACGCTCAAGCTGATCTACGTCGTCATCGCCGTCGTCGTGCTCGTCGTCTCGCTGCTCGTCTCGCACCGGGTCGTCGCGAGCCGCTTCGGCCGGGGCATCCGCGCGCTCGCCGGCAGCGAGACCGCCGCCGCCTCCGCGGGGGTGCCGGTGCTCGGCAGCAAGCTGCGGGTGTTCGTCCTGGCGGCCGTCTTCGCCGGCTTCGCGGGCGCGCTCACCGCGTTCTACTTCCCCTTCGTCAACCCGGAGTCCTTCCCGGCGGAGCAGTCCTTCGAGTACGTCATCATGGCGGTCGTCGGCGGGCTCGGCACGCTGTGGGGCGGCCTCCTCGGCGTGGTCGTCGTCGGCGTGCTGCTGCGGCTGCTCAACGACCTGGCGAGCCTGCCCGACATGCCGGCGATCCTCGGCCCGTCGCTGCAGTACGCCGGCTATGGCATCGTCCTCGTCCTCGTCCTACTCTTCATGCCGAAGGGTCTCATCCCCACCATCACCAGCGCAGTGCAGCGCAGAAGGAGCAGACCGTGACCATCACCGCGACCGCATCGCCCAAGCTCTACATCGACGGCGAATGGACCGAGGCCTCCACCGGCGAGCGCCGCGACATCATCAGCCCCGCGACCGGCGCGAAGATCGCCGAGGTCCCGGAGGGCACGACGGCCGACGCCGACGCCGCGATCGCGGCGGCGAAGGCGGCCTTCCCGGAGTGGGCTGCGCTGCCGGGCCGGGAGCGCTCCCGCATCCTGAACCGCGTGGCGCAGCTCATCCGCGAGCGGCTCGAGGACTTCGCCCAGGCCGAGACGCGGGACGTCGGCAAGCCGATCCTGTTCACGCGGATGATCGACATCCCCACCGCGATCGAGCAGTTCGAGTACTTCGCCGCCCTCGCGCAGACGACCGACGGCGCGGTCCGCGAGACGCCGCTGCCGGCGCTGTCGCTCGTGCGTCGCGAGCCGCTCGGCGTCGTCGCGGCCATCACGCCGTTCAACTTCCCGATCATCCTGTCCGCCTCGAAGCTCGCGCCCGCGCTCGCCGCCGGGAACACGGTCGTGCACAAGCCCGCCGAGGACACCCCGCTGTCGGCGTTCCTGCTCGCCGAGGCGCTCGCCGACGCCGGCGTGCCGAAGGGCGTCTACAACCTCATCACCGGCCCCGGCGCGGAGCTCGGCGACCACATCGTCGCCCACCCGGACGTGAACGGCATCGCGTTCACCGGCTCGACGGCCGTCGGCAAGCACATCGCCTCCGTCGCCGGCGCGAACCTCAAGCCGGCCATGACGGAGCTCGGCGGCGACGGGGCGAACATCGTCTTCGCCGACGCCGACCTCGACCAGGCGGTGACGACGATCATCAACGCCTTCGTCTACAACACCGGCCAGTTCTGCATGTCCGGCACCCGGCTGCTCGTCGAGCGCCCCATCCACGACACGCTCGTCGGCATCCTCGCCGGCGCCGTCCCGCACGTCCCGCTCGGCAGCCCGAGCGACCCCGGCACGGTGATCGGCCCGCTCGTCAGCGAGAAGCAGCGCCGGCGCGTGCAGCAGCTCGTGGACGGGGCGAAGGCGGCCGGCGGCACGGTCGTGGCCGGCGGCGAGCCGCTCGACCTCGACGGCGGCTTCTACTACCCGCCGACGATCATCACGGGCGTCTCGAACGACGCCGAGGCGGTGCAGGAGGAGATCTTCGGACCGGTGCTCACCGTGCAGGCGTTCGACACCGAGGAGGAGGCGATCGAGCTCGCGAACTCGACCCGCTACGGCCTCGCCGCCGGGGTGCAGACGAGCGACGTCGCGAAGGCGATCCGCGTCACCGCCCGGCTGCAGGCCGGCGTCCAGTGGGTCAACGGCTGGGCGATGCTCGACCCCTCGGTGCCGTTCGGCGGCTATAAGGACTCCGGGCTCGGGCGGGAGAGCGGTCCGGAGGCGCTGCTGAACTACACCCGCGCGAAGTCGGTCACGATCTCGATCCCGCCGGCCCCGTGACGGGCCACGACACGGACCTCGTCGCCTGGGACGTCAACTGGTCGCAGCTCTGGGACCGGGTGGCCGCGGCGCTGCCCGACGCCCCGGCGATCGAGGCGCCCGCGGGGACGCTGAGCTACGGGCGGCTCGAGGATCGCGCCTCGCGCCTCGCGCGCACCCTCGCCGAGCTCGGCGTCGGCCACGGCGACACGATCGGGCTCTTCCTCTACAACCGCGCCGAGTACCTGGAGGGCATCTACGCGGCGTTCAAGCTCGGGGCGATCCCCGTCAACATGAACTTCCGCTACCGCGCGAGCGAGCTCGCGGAGCTCATCGAGATCGCGCGGGTCAAGGTCCTGATCGCCCCGACCTCCCTCCGCCCGGTGGTCGAGGGGGCCACGTCATCCCTCCCTGCCCCCACTCCCGCCCTCCTCGAGATCGACGACTCCGGTGTCACTCGTGGCGGGAATGAGGGTCCCATACCCGCCACGGGTGACACCGGAACGGTCGGGATCGCGTATGAGGACGCGATCGGCGAGCGCTACGAGGGTCCCGACACCCGCGGCGGGCGGGACGAGATCTACCTCTTCACCGGTGGGACGACGGGCACGCCGAAGGCGGTCGTCTGGCACCACGGCAACCTCCTCGACGCCCAGCTCGTCTCGCTCTACGGCACCGGTCCCGGCTCGCGGCTCCCGACCAGCGTCGAGGAGATGGTGGCCGTGGCGGTCGACCCGGAGAAGCGGGCGCCGAAGCTGCTGCCGATCGCGCCGCTCATGCACTCCTCGGCGATGTTCAACTCGATGAACACGCTGACCCTCGGCGGCACCGTCGTCTTCCTCGACAACCCGCGGTTCGACCCCGCGCAGGTGCTGCGCACCGTGCAGGAGCGCCGCGTCACCAGGACGGTCATCGCGGGGAACGCGGTCTCCGCCCCGCTCGTCGACGAGCTGCGCCGGGCGGCGGCCGCGGGCGAGCCGTACGACGTGTCGAGGCTCGACCTCGTGATCTCCTCGGGCATGGCCTGGACGGACGAGTCGAAGGGCGAGCTGCTCGAACACCTCACCGATGTCACGCTCTTCGACATCTTCGGCGCGACCGAGGGCGGGCCGTTCGCGTACGCATTCGTGCGCACCCCGGCGGATCTGCCGAGCCGGATCGTGCTCGCGCAGGGCGCGGTCGTCCTCGACGAGGCGGGCGACGAGCTCGACCCGGAGAGCGGCGGCACCGGCGTGCTCGCCTACGCCGGCCCGAAGCCGGCGGGCTACCTGAATGCGCCGGCGAAGACGGCGGAGACCTACCGACAGATCGGCGACCGGGTGTACGTCGCGCCCGGCGACTTCGTCCGGCTCCTCGGCGGCGGGCGGATCGAGTTCCTCGGTCGCAGCTCCGCGACGGTCAACACGGGCGGCGAGAAGGTCTACCCCGCCGAGGTCGAGGACGCGCTGCGGCAGCACCCGGACGTGACGGACGCCGTCGTCTTCGGCGTCGCGGACCGGCGGTGGGGGCAGGCGGTCGCGGCGGTGGTCGCCGCGCGAGCCGGTGCCGACGTCGACGCCGAGGCGCTGAAGGCCTTCGTCGGCGAGCGGCTCGCCGGATACAAGAAGCCCCGGCACCTCGTCGTCGTCGACTCGCTCGAGCGCACCCCGAGCGGCAAGGCGGACATGCGCCGCCTGCAGTCCCTCATCGTCCCCTGACCACCACGACGGCGGCTGGTTTCGAGCGGCTGGTTTCGAGACGCCGCTGGCGCGGCTCCTCAACCAGCGGGATCCACTCCGGTGGTCGAGGAGCGCCGCAGGCGCGTCTCGAGACCACCCCCCGCACGTCACCCCACCAGCGGGATCGCCGCGGCGGCCGCCGCGATCGCGTCCGCGGAGGCCCGCAGCCGCTCGAGCTCGCGCTCCGCGAACGGCGTCTCCCGGATCGGCGCCGCCCCCGCCGCGCCGACCACCGACGGCACCGAGAGCGCGACCCCGTCGATCCCGTGGAAGCCGCGCAGCACCGTGCTCACCGGCATCACCGCGCGCTCGTCCCGCAGGATCGCCTCCGCGATCCGCGCGACCGAGAGCCCGATCGCGTAGTTCGTCGCGCCCTTGCCGCGGATGACGCGGTAGGCGGCATCCCGCACCTCGACCGCGATCGCGTCCAGCTCCTCGGCGGCGATCCCCCAGTCCAGGATCGGCACCGGCCCGATGGTCGCGTTCGACCAGAGCGGGAACTCGGTGTCGCCGTGCTCGCCGACGATGTGCGCGTGGACGCTCGACGTCGCCACGCCGGCGCGCTCCGCGAGCCGCCAGCGCAGCCGCGAGGTGTCGAGCACCGTGCCGGAGGCGAAGATCCGCTCCGGCGGCAGCCCCGATGCCGGCTGCGCGATCGTGGTGAGCACGTCGCAGGGATTGGAGACGATGACGACGACTGCGTCCGGCGCCGCCTCGCGCAGCGGCGGCATGAGGGCGGCGAGGATACCGGCGTTGACGCCCGCGAGCTCGAGCCGCGACTGGCCCGGCTGCTGCTTCGCGCCGGCCGTCACGACGACGACGCTCGCGCCCTCGAGCACGCCGATGTCGGCGCCGCCCGTGATGCTCGATCCTGGGGTGAACTGCGTGCCGTGCGCGAGGTCGAGCACCTCGGCCTCGACCTTCGCCTCGGCGACGTCGTACAGCGCGACCCGCCGGGCGGAGCCGCGGATGAGTGCGGCGTACGCGGCGCTCGAGCCGACGCTGCCGGCGCCGACGATCGCGAGCTTCGCGTCGGGGATCCCGCCCATGCCGAGAGTCTCGCAGGTCTCCCTAGGGATGCGCCACGAGGTGCGCGGAGATGGTCGCGGCGGACTCGGCGAGCTCGATCGAGCCCTGCGCCACCCCCATCACAAGATCGAAGGCGGCGTCGGTGTCGAAGTCATGGCGGAAGCCGTTGATCCATAGGAACTGCACGGTCAACAGCCAGGCGGAGCGCTTGTTCCCGTCGAAGAAGGGGTGGTTCCGGGCAAGCGACTCGAGCAGCGCGGCCGCCTTCGTCGGCAGATCCGGATACGCCGCCTGTCCGAACATGCTGGACGAGGGGCGGGCGAGGGCGGAGTCGAGCAGGCCGATATCGCGTGCGTGGAATCCGAGTCGCGTTGCCGTCAGCAACGCGTCTTCGAGCCCGAGGTACTCCGTCACGCGTCCTCGAGCCGACGCAGGAGCTCGGCATCGTGCTCGAGCGCCCACGTCAGGGCGGCGTCGAGCTCCCGCCGACGGCCCTTGCGAGCGACGAGCGCAGCAACGGCCTCGGTCACGATCGTCTGCTTCGAGACGTGCTCGCTGGCGGCCAGCGCCTCGAGCTGCTCGTCGAGCTCCGCCGGGAGTCGAAGGGTCATCGCCATGGCCAAGATGATACCAGTCTGATACCAAGAGCGAGGCTCAGAACTCCGGCATCGAGCGCATGATGACGCGGCCGATCGCGCGCTGGACCGCGCTCGGCCGGGTCTTCGCCCGTCGCACGTCCGGCTCGATCTCGGCGAGGTAGACGCCGTAGACGCCCTCGCGCTCGGGCACCCGCACGGCGACGCGGTCCGGGTCGAAGCCGGCCTCGCGGAAGACGAGCAGCATCTCCTCGATCGAGCGCTGGTGCAGCGGCGGCCAGACGCTCGAGAAGAAGGACTGCTGCGGCCGGTCGGGCAGCATGTTCGCGAGCACGACGACGCCGCCCGAGCGGAGCAGGCTCGCCGCGTTCGTCAGCAGGTTGGCGGCGAAGTGGTAGCCCGCGCGGGTCGCCGGGATGTGCTCGAAGACGCCGATCAGATCGACCACGTCGACGCTGTTCGGCGCGAGGAACCGATCGAGCGGCGTCTTCAGGAAGTTCCTCCGGTGGTGCCGGACGCGATCGCCGAGGCCGGCCGCGCGGCCGAGACCCGCGAAGGTCGCGAGGGCGAGCGGGTCGTGGTCGACGAGATCGATCTCGGCGAGCTCGACGCCCTCGGCCGAGAGGTCCGCCATGAGCTCGACCATCGCCTCGACTGCGCCGCAGGCGACCGACACGATCCGCAGCTCCGGCCGCCAGGAGCCGGCGAACTGCTCCCGGACGAGCGCCTTCGCGGCGTCCGCGCGCGTGCGCACGGCGTGCGAGTCGACGACGCCGAGCAGGTAGTCGTAGGAGGTGAGACCGTACTCGTCGACGCCGTCCCTCGTCGGGCCGGCCGCGAAGAAGTCGTCGTACCTGGCGAGGATCCGGTCGCCCTTGCCCTGCCCGTGCTGCTCGATGATGAGCTCCCGCGCCGAGGCCGTCCCGCCGCGGAACATCGGCTCGTCGTAGACGCGCCCGTCGAGGCCGTCCTGCGGCCGCTCGTGCCGGCCGATGTTGTAGAGGGTGTGCAGCGCGATGGCCCGCTTCGCGACGCCGTGCCAGGCGGCGCCGGCGGGGTGGGTCGCGCCGTCGAACAGCCACTCGACGAACCCCGGGCGGTCGGCGCGCTCGGCGATCGCCTGCGAGACGCGCCGCTGCACCTCGGGATCGAGCTCCGCGCGCGGCGCCGGGTCGACGAGCCGCACGTCGAAGCCGCGGCCGGCGAGGTCCTCGACGTCGTTGCGCGTGCGGCGGCGCACGCCGGGGCGCAGCTCCGCCTCTGCCTCGACCGGCCGGCGCACCGAGGCGGTATCCGTGCTCACGTCCATGCTCCCCTGCTCCCCGTCCTCCCGAGCGAACCCGTCCGCGCAGGTCAGCGCGCCCTGCGCCGCTGGACCACCAGCGCGGTCCCCGTCGAGGCGAGCACGACGAGCACGGCCACGAGCGCGACGAGCCACCACTGGAGGGCGGGGGCCGCCTCGCTCGGCGGCGCCGCATCGCCGTCGACCCGGAGGTCGCCGCCGTCCTCGATCTCCTCCGTCGGCCACCGCTCGGGGTCGAGCACGAAGCCCTCCTCGATCTGCTCGGCGCGGTCGGCGGGCGAGCTCGCGCCGCCGCCCGGCGCCCGCGACCCGGCATCCGCGTCACCGCTCCCACCGGGCACCGGAACGTCGCCTCCGCCGGGATTCCCGGGATCGGGCGCCGGCAGCTCGACGGCCTCCGTGATCGTGACCGGCTTGACGACGAGCAACGGGTCGCCGTCGGCGCCCGTGCCGCGCAGCACGACCGTCTTGCCCCCCGTCGCGGCGTCCTCGGGCAGCCGCACCTCCCCTGCGACGGCGCCGCCGCTCGGCGTGAGCGTCGCGAGCCGGACGCCGGCGACCTCGACGCCGACGGGACCGGAGAATCCGCGTCCGGCGACCGGGATCGGCACGTTGCGCGGGATCGGCTGGGTCGCGGCGAGGTCGGGCGCCAGCGTGACGCGGACGGGAAACGCGTCCTCGACGACCCGGTCGGCGGCGTCGCGCGCGGTGCAGCTCACCTCGGTCTCGCCGAGCGGGTAGATCCCGGTCGAGTCGGGCGTGCAGTCGAGCACGGCGCCGATCTCGGATGCCACGGTCGGCGCGAGGTACGGGGCGCGGATGCCCGTGAAGCCCCGGGCGCCCACCGCAGCGAGCACGTTGACAGCGCCCGGCGCGTCGATCGACGGCGCGGGCGCCGCGGGCGCGGCGGTGAGGTCGATGTCGTAGTCGCCGTACGGCCCGAAGACGACGCAGTTGCCCGCGAGGTCGCAGACCTCGCGGGAGTTGGTCTGCACGCCGGTCGCGGCCGTGCCGCGCACGACCGAGGTGCGCAGCAGGAAGTCGAGCGAACCGCCTCCCGCGAGCCCCGAGTCGGCGTCGCTCGCCGTGCAGCTGACCGTCACGTTGAAGTCGTAGCCACCGTCGACGGGCTTGGCGCAGGTGACGACGGGCTCGACCCGGTCGATGCGGACGGTCGCGGGCTCGGGCACCGGCGCGCAATTGCCGACCGCGTCGCACACCTCGGTCGGAGAGACGACGAACGCGGCGTCGAGGGTCGAGGCGCCGCCGAACGCGGTCTGCAGGTCGAATGACGCGAGCGCCGGATCGGCGAGGCCTGAGCCCCCGTCGACGGCGGTGCACGCGACCGTCGCGTCGCGGGAGAGCCAGCCGGTCGGCGCCGCCGCGCAGGTCACGACGGGCGCGCGGTCGTCGAGGCCGACGCCGGCGAGGGCGGGCAGCCCGGCGCAGTTCCCGGCCGCGTCGCAGACCTGGCGCGCCTCGGGCGCGAGGCCCGACGCCTCGCCGCCGGCCTCGATCGACATCGGGATCGTGAAGGACGCATCGGCCCCGGGATCGGCGAGGCCGGCGCCGTCGGCCTGATCCTCCGCGGTGCACACGAGGTCGATCGCCGTGCCGCGCGTCCAGGGCGCGAGCGGCGCGCACGCGACCGACGGCGCGGCCCGGTCGACGCGGACGCCCGTGAGCCGCGGCAGCTCGGCGCAGTTGCCGACGACGTCGCAGACCTGGCCTGGGGCGGACGAGGCCGCGGGGTCGACGGTGCCGGCCGCGACCGCCGTCGTGATCCTGATCGTCGACTGCATCGCGTTCGCGAGGCCCGACCCGGCGTCGGCGGCCGTGCAGTCGACCGTCGCGTCCTCGTGGAACCAGCCGCTCGCCGGGACGATGTAGCTCCCGCACTCGACGCTCGGCGCCTTCCGGTCGAGCATCGCGTCGGCGAGCGTCGGGACCTCGGTGCAGTTGCCCGCCGCGTCGCAGACCGGAGCGTGGGTCGTGTGGGGCACCGCGGCGTGCTCGACGGGACCGCCCGTGGTGTCGAGCGTCGCGACGAGCTCGAAGGCGGCGTCGGCCGCGGCCGCGAGCCCGCTCTCCGCATCGGTCGCGGCGCAGGCGATGCGGTTGACGGCACCGCCGCCGACGTCCTCCCCGTAGCGCCAGCCCGTCGCGGCGGGGTCGCAGGCGAGCGCGGGCGCCGCGTTGTCGATCTGGACCGAGACGTCGAGGCCGACCGACACGCAGTTGCTCGCGCGGTCGCAGACCTGGCGGACCCGGTCCGGCGTCACGGCGCCCGACGCCGAGCCGGCCGGGAGGCTCGCGGTGAGCGTCACGATCGCCTCGGTCTCCGAGACGCGCTGGTACCAGTCCGGTGTCTCGAGCTCGGACGAGTCCGCGTCCGCGCCGCTGCCCACGGGGAGGCTCAGGCCCTGGTCGTCCTCGACCGCGCACTCGATCGAGACGGGCGTCTCGACATCGCCCGACCAGGTGCGCGCCCAGTGCGTACCGCCGGTCGGCGCGTCGTCGTTCGTGCAGACGACGACGGGCGCCGTCGTGTCGGGCGGGTCGATGCCCGAGACGGCACCGGTCAGCGCGAAGTCGTCGGCGCCGACGACCTGGATCGCGAAGCGGTCCCCGAGCGAGCCGGTGAGCACGAGCGGGTCGGCGCCGGGGAGCGCGACGAGCCGGTCGGCGTCGAACTGGCTGCCGCCCTCCGCGCCGACGGCGGTCGGTTCCTCGACGGCGTCGGGCGTGCCGCCGATCGGCGCGTCGATGCCCTCGACGACGGCCGGATCCGGCTCGAAGTCCGGGATCTCGAAGGCATGCAGCGCGACAGCGCCCGATGCGACCGACACCTCGAGCCGCCCCCCGTCCTGCGGCACGACCCAGGAGTACCAGACGGATCCGCCCGTCGCCGAGGCGTTGGGCTCGGGCGCGACGGCCGGGTCCTCGTCGATCTCGAAGCCCGCATAGCTCGTCGTCCCAGCGGCGAGCGGGAACCCGGACGCGTCGAGATGCGCGTTGACGACGAGCTCGAGCGCCTCGGCGCTGCCGAGGTCGTCGTTCGCGGGGCCGCCGGGCGTCGGCTGCCAGACCGAGAGCAGGAAGTCCCCTGGTGCGCCCGTCTCGACGCCGATGTAGAACGTCTCGCCCGGCGCCAGCGATGGCAGCACGAACTCGTAGCTCCCGGCCGCGGGATCGCTCGCGGTCGCCGGCACCTCGGTCAGCGCGCTGAGCTCCGCCGCGTCGAGCGCCCCAGAGAGCAGTCGCACCGTCGACGGCGCCGCGGCGCCCCCCTCGTAGAGGACGTAGGCCGCGCCGGCGAACGACGCGACGTCGTCGTCGGCAGGACGCCAGCGATACCAGACCCGCTGCCCGCCCGAGCTGCCCTCGCCGTCGCCCGCGGCCATGCCCGAGGTGTCGCCCTCGAGGACGCTCGCGGCGACAGCGAGCGGATACGCGTCGGCGACCGTCGCGTTCTCCGAGCCGGCGCCCGCGGAGGCGGCGCGCTGGGGCTGGCCCAGCAGGACGACCGCGACCGCGACGACGACCGCGCCGACGACCGCGAGCGCGACCCAGCGCCAGGCGCCCCGGGTCAGGTGGATCGGACCGTTCGCCGTGGCCATCAGAACCTCACCTTGGCCTTCCCCTTGAACGTCGTCGGCGGCTCGTAGCACCCCTCGATCTTGAACTTCGCGAGCACGTTGAACGACTTCTCGGCGCAGAGCTTGATCGGGTTCAGCTTGAGGTCGATCGAGCGGTCCCAGTGGTCGCACTTCTTCCTACCGGCGAACTTGACGCAGCCGCCGACCTCGATCTTGGCCGCCGTGTGGACGTAGAGGCCCTCGTCGAGCAGCATGCCGAAGAGCGGCGGGCAGATCTTGACACCGAAGAAGTCGACTTTCTCCGACTCCGCGCACTGCGGCGTCAGGACGAGCACGTCGTCGGCCGTCGCGAAGCCGACGTCGAGCTTCGCCCCGTCGATCCGCAGGTAGCCGGAGAGTCCGTAGCCGCTCTTGCTCGCGTTCGCGCTCACCTTGAGGTTCGGCAGCTTGACGCTCGCGAGCGCGCCGAACTTGTTCGAGTCCTGGACCACCCCGGTGAGCCGCAGTCCGTTCCAGACCGCGACCTCGAACGTCGCATTCGTCTTCCCGCCGGCGACCGCGACATCGACGTCGACCGTGAAGCCGAGCACCTTCGCGTTCCCGGAGGCGGTGAAGTCGCCGTTCGAGGCGAACGCCGCCTGACCATTCAGCTTGATGATGCCGAGCGCCTGGCCGCTGAAGCGGAGCGACGCCGCGGCGAAGGGCTCGACTCCGACGACCGACACGATCGGCGTCTGCTGGATGCAGATGCCCAGGAGCTTGACCTCGCACTTGTAGCCGGTCACCTGCGTCGTCTCGCGCTGCCCGACCTCGAACCGGACCTCCGCGTCGGCGCGACCGATCCCGAGGTCGAGGCTCGCCTCGCCGACGAGGAGCATCTCGAGCCCGCCGTGCCAGGCGAGGTCGCCGGACAGCTCCGCCGTGATCGGACCGGCCTTGAGCTCGCCGTCGAGGGTGAACCACGCCGAGCCGCCCTGCTCGCCGATCGAGAAGTCGGCGCTCGCCAGCTTGTACCCCTGGATGCTCACCGCACCGGCGCCCTCGAGCGACCAGTCGTAGTCGCTCCCGTGCTTCGCGAAGGAGCCGGCGAGCCTCGCGTCCGTCTGGATCGGCGAGCCGGTCCCCTTGAACGCGTCGAACTCGGCGAGTCCGTCCGCCCATGCCGTCGAGCCGATCTTCCCGACGTCGATGCGGAGCTTCGCGGCGAAGCCGAGCAGCCGCGCCTGCGCACTGCCGCGGAGCCGGAAGTCGCCGTTCGCGACCGTGACGGTGCGGCCGCTCCGATCGGTGTCCGTCACCATGCCGGCCGCGACGGTCGGACCCGCGTAGAACCGCGCGTCGGTGATCTCTGCCCGGAGGTCGCTCGTGAGCTGGAGCCTCGCCCGGTCGATCGCGAGGCCGGTCGAGTCGAGCCGCCCGTCGAACGCCGCCTCGATGCCCGCGCTCGGGACCGTCAGCGAACCGCTCAGGGCGACGAGGTATGGGTTCGGCTCGCCCGGACGGAGCGCGACGCGGACGCATGGGCCGTCGGTCGGGAAGCCCACGGGCGCCGAGCCGTCGGGGAGGATCCCGCTCACGTCGCCGCAGCCCTGGCCGCCGATGCGGGTGCCGTAGGCCTCGAACGGCTCGGCGGCGCCGACGAGGTCGAAGCCGTGCAGGCCGGACTGGTCGAGGTCGACGGCGCCGATGACCGCGACCTGCTCGCCGAGCACGTCGATCGAGGCGCTCATCCCCATGTCGAGCCCGACGATCGGCTTCGTGAGGTCGGCGTCGAGCCCGAACTCGCGATGCGACCAGACCCGCGCCTCGTCGAGGGACGCGACGCCGGGGATCGCCACGTCGTCGAGCGCGATGTCGACGTCGAGCGCGATCCTCGACGGGTCGCCGCCGGCACGCGGCGCCGGGGCGCTCGACGCGACGGTCGCGGTCGACGGCTCGGCCGCGACGAGGCTCGCGAACGACATCGTCCCGTCGCCCTCCGACTCCTCATCCTCGTCGTCACTCGCGTCCTCGCCGAAGCCGAGCCGCGCGAAGAACCGCCCGGCCTTCTTGCCGTCGAAGAGCAGCTCGGGCGAGTCGAAGTCGAAGTACGCGGTCGGATCGAGCCCGTCGAGCACGAAATCGACGTCGGTGTGCCCGACCCCCATGCCGGCATAGGTCATCTGACCGAGATGCGCCTCGCCGTCGAGCCGCAGGCCGAGGAAGTCGGCGTTCAGATCGAGGCCGAGCTTGACGCCGAAGACCTCCACCCAGAGCTCGGCGGTGACGCCGAACGGATAGACCTTGTCGCCGATCGTGCCGCCCATCGGCGCGAGGACGAGCCGCGCGACGTCGGCGGTGATGAGCTCCTCGATGCCGGTGCCGAAGTCGACGACGTGGAGCGGCTTGAGGAAGTCGTGGCCGTCCTTGATCCCGAGCTGGAAGTCCCAGATCGTGTCGGGCTTGCTCGTCGTGATGACGCCCGCGGCGCGGATCGGCTCGTCGCCGGTGATCCCGAGCACCGTCTCGATCGGCTCCGGCAGGCCGAGGATCTCGAGCTCCGCGGCATACTCCGGGATGGCCTTCATGGCCGAGTCGAAGTCGAACCACTTCTCGCGCGAGACCCGGAACCCCGCCTGCAGCGTCAGATCGCCGATGTCCAGACCCGGGATGAAGAACGCGTCGCGCCACGGGGCGCCGGTGCGCTGGATGAACGCGTTGCCCGAGAACTCCTTGACGAAGTTCGTGCCGAACGTCACGCCGACGCTGACGTCCATCGGCTCGGGCTCCGAGGGCGCGTCGAGACGGCCGCCGCTGAACACCCCGACGAGGTCCGGGAGTACGAGCGAGCCGTCGGAGATGAGCTGCACGATGGTCGGCGAATAGACGAGCCGGAGCCCCGTCATCGACGCCCGGGCGCCGCTGACCGGCTCGTGGAAGAGCTCGTACTCGCCGCTGGAGAGGTAGACCGTGCCCTTCGGCACGGCCGTGATCGGCGTGACCATGGGCATGGTGCCGGGGACCGGGATGCCGAGCAGCGTGTTGAGCGCGAAGCAGAAGTCGTAGTCGAGCTGGTAGTTCGTGACGGCGCTGAAGCCGGCGGGGATCGGGATGTTCCCGTGCTGATCCGTCGACTCGGCGCAGCCGTCGTAGTTGCGGCTCGCCCCCGCGGCGCTCAGGTCGAAGCCGGGGATGTCGGACACATGGGGCAGCCCCGTCGGGCTGTAGAGCAGGAAGCCGTCGCTGCCGTAGTAGAGCGACAGGTCCGCCATCCGCGCCTCGATCGAGATCGCGAACGTGTTCGCCCCGAGGCCGGTCTCGTCCTCGTCGGGTACCCAGACGTGCATCCGCGCCGGCCCGACCGCGCCGTTCGACTGCGCGGTCCCGACGAACTGGTAGTCCTCGTCCGGGTCGTCGAGCCCGGGCCCGGCGCTCGCGACGAAGGACACGCCGCGGAAGGTCAGCGTCTTCGGCACGTCGCCGATGTCGAGGCGCTTGATCGCCGCCGCGTTGACGAGATCCCACCCGCCGCCGGGCACGATGCAGCCCCGGACCGGGAACTCGAAGTCGCTCTCCTTCGTGTCACGCCCGTCCCAGTCGATGCTCGCGTCGGCGGTGAGGCCGAGGACGGAGCCGCCGCCCGCCGCGAGCCAGTCCGTCGCGGTGCCGCAGTACGACGGCGCCTCGCCGAGGACCGTGAGGGTGAGGTTCGTGAGCGTCATCGGGCCGGGCCGCCAGTGCGCTCCCTCGTTCACGATGACGGTGCCGACCGCGGGCGCCGTGCCGGCGACGACGGGGGCGTTCGCGAGCCAGCCCTCGAGGTCGAGTCCCTCGGCGACCCGCCACTCGTGGTCGATCGGGATGTCGCCCGGCTCGGTCGTCGGCGCGGGCACGGACGGCGTCGTCTCTGCGCCGATCGCGAGGCTCGCGGTCCCCGTCGACTCGACCCCGCCGGCGGAGACGTAGCCGTCGCGCGCGGTCAGGCCGAGCTCGAGGATCCCGACGGAGGACGGCCAGGCGAATGCGATCGTGCGGACGGTCGTGGTCGCGTCGGCGCGGGTCGACCCGAGCTCCGAGAAGACGACGCCCGCGGACTTCGGGGCGATGAGCCACGGCGTGACCGTCACGGAGTCCCCGTCGGGGTCGGACAGGGTCGCCTCGAGCCGGAGGGGCGTGCCCACCGCGGGCGCGACCGTGAGGTCGTCGACCTCGACCCAGTCCCCGCCGTCCTCCCGGAGCACCCGGATGCCCTCGACGGCGGGCGGGGTGTTCCCCGCCGCGGCGACGACGACCTCGGTCGCCGCCGTCGCGACCGCGGCGCCGTCGGTCGCGACCATCCGGAACGTCAGCTCGGCGCCGTCGCGGGTCGCCGGCGCGCGGAATGCCGCCTCGGCGCCGAACCGGTGCGTCGCCGCCTCGGCGCACTCGTCCGGGACCTCCGTCGTGTCGGGGAAGCCGGGAATGCCGCCCGAGCCGGGGACGACCTCACCGGCGCCGACGTCAGGCGCGACCCATTCGACCGCCGGGCCGCCCGTCTGCACCCAGCAGTACGCGACCGGCGCGTCGAGCGCGCCCTCGACCGAGCCGGCGAGCCGGACGATCGTCGGCGAGATCACGGCCTCCCCCGTCGGATCCTGCGAGACGACGGTCGCCGAGACCTCCTGCGCGGGACCGGCGTCCGCGACGAACGCGACGCCCTCGACCACGGCGGTCGTCCGCGCGACGAGCGCCGCGGCGCCGGAGGCCTCGATCGCCGCGACCGCGGCGGCGGCGTCCGCGGCCTCGACGAAGCCGGCGGAGAACTCGAGGGCGCCGGCGATCTCGCGTCCGGCCTGGAAGCCGATGTCGACGGTCGCCGTCGCGGCCTGCGGGACCGGCGCGTCGGTGAGGCAGACGACCGCGTCGCCGCGGGACGTCGTCTCGATCGTGCACTCGCCCCACTCGGCTGCGGTCGTCGCGCCGAAACCGGCGAGCGCGATCGGCTCGACGCCGCTCGCGGCGACGAGCGGAGGCAGCAGGGCGGCGAAGGCCCGCGGGGCGGCCGGCCCGGCGTTCGCGTCGCCGGTCAGAGTCACCGTGACGCTCGAGAGCTGGCTGCTGCGCAGCGGCGACACGGCCGGCTGGAGCGACAGCCGCGACACGGCGGACGCGGGCGGCGACGCGACCTCGACGAGCGCGTCGATCGGCGCCCCGACGATGCCGTCCTGCGTCGCGTGCGCGGTGAGCGGCCAGCGCCCTGCCGTCACGAGCCCGTCGGGCAGCGGCAGCGTCCGCAGCATCGGGCCGTTGACGATCTGACCGTGGTCGAGCGTCATGGGCGCGTTCGAGGCGCAGCTCGCCTCGGCGCCGGTCTGCTCGCAGCGCCAGGCGCTCGAGACGGCGTCGAGATCCAGCCGCACCCCGCCGGGCATGCGGAGGTCGAACGACACGGCGCGCGGGCGGGACTCGCCGCCGAGGTTCGTCGCCGACACCCGGAACGCGCTCGTCCCCGCCGCGACGTAGCCGGGGTCGCGCGGGGCGATCTCGACGTGCAGCGAGGGCGTGGCGCCGAGCGCGGACTGCGCCATGACGCGCGACTCGCCCTCGACCGTGTCGTAGGCGTCGGCCGCGGCGGCCGCCACGTCGATGGGGCGCGCGGCGGCGACCCCGAGGTGCCACGGCGTCGCGGGCGCGCCGATGGGGACGGTGAGCTGCGGCGTCGAGACGCCCGCGAGCAGCACGCCGGCGAGCAGCTCCGAGGGGTCGAGCGAGCACACGATGTCCGCGCCGGGCTCCGCCTGGTCGCAGGTCCACGGCGCGGCCGCGCTGGTGTCGCCGAGCCAGACGTCGGCCGGGACGTCGAGCGTCACGACCGGCGACGCCGTCGTCGGCGCGGTGCCGACGTTCGTCACGGTGACCGCGAGCGCCGAGGGTGAGGACGGGTCGGCGCTCAGCCGTCCGTCGAAGCCGGTCGTCACCTCGAGCGCCGCGCGGTCGCGGGCCTCGACCTGGAAGGCGAAGGGCTTGTGGCTCCCGATGCCGAGCTCGCCGCTCGCGTTGTAGCCCGCGACGGAGTAGCTGATCGGCACGGTGCCGAGCGCCGCCTCCTCGGGGACCTCGAGCGAGAACGGCAGCGGCGCCGACCAGGACATCGCGGCGAGCGTCGAGGCGTAGTCGCAGCGCACGGTCGTGCCGTCGCCGATCGTCGAGGCCGAGCAGGTCCAGTCGGCGGCGCCGTCGCCGTCGCCGTCGACCGGCGAGTCCGTCCCGATCCCGACCCACTCCTGCGTCGCCGGGTCGAGGCCGCGCACCGGCAGCCCCGCGGGGACGAGCAGCCGCGCGGTGAGCGGCTTGCCCGCCGTGGTCGGCCCCGATCCGGCGTTCGCGACCTCCGCCGTGAAGACCGCCGAGGAGCCCGGGTAGGCGTCGGTCTCCTGCTGGATCGACATCGTGAGCTCGATGACCGAGGACGGCGTGCCCGCCGTGACGACGACCGGGGCGCTCTCGCCGAGCAGCTCGGAGTACGCCGTGACGACGTAGTTCCAGCTCCGGTCGAGCGGGAACGCGGGGCTCGGCACCGTGTCGTCGGCGTCGGGCGTCGCGTTCGCGGGATCGGTCAGGTCGTCGAGGACCTCGAGCTGCGTCGCCGGCACCTCGGCGATGCGCGTCCAGTTCGGCTCGGGGGCCGCCGCGCTGCCGAACGGGGTCTGCCAGGCCAGCGGCGTCGATCCCGCTTCGGGGTCCTCGGCCGTCGGGTAGCTGTAGCGCGCCTCGCGGTAGACGCGGTAGCCGTCGACGCGCTCCGAGGTGGAGGCCGGCCAGGACAGCTTGACCTGCCCGCGGCCGTTGAGCACGTCGAGGCTGCCCGGCGCGCTCGGCGGGCCCGGGATGGCGAACGCGACGGGCTCGGACGGCTCGCTCGCCGCCGATGCGCTCAGGGCGACGACCCGGTAGTAGAGGGTCGAGCCGGGCTCGAAGGCATCGCCGAAGGCGTCTTCGTAGCGGAACGTGTTCCCTGACGCGCCGAGCTCCGCGATCCGCTCCCCGAGCCCGTCGGCCTCGGTCGAGCGATAGACCTCGAAGCTCCTGACGGGGTCGCTCGGGTACGGCGACGGCACCTCCCAGATCACCTCGGCGCCGATCGCGTCGGACAGCGCTGCGACGGCGACGTGGGCCGGCGGGCTCATCGGCGTGACGGGCTCGACGACGCCGCCGCCGCACGTCCCGCCCGAGCCGTCGACGACCTCGACGCCAGGATCCGCCGTCACGTCGCCGCCCAAGCCGTTCGCCGCGGTCACCGTCCCGGTGCCCGTGAGGCGCACCGGCCCCATGTAGCCGCACGCGTCGTCGAGCGCGAGCGCACCCCCGTCGAGCGAGATGTCGAGTCCTCCCGTGCCCACGAGCGCCGAGCGGATCTGCAGCGCACTCGCGCCGACCTCCATCGTCCGCGGCGCCGCGCCGAGGTCGAGCGTGCCGCCCGCGATGAGGCTCTGCGCGTCGCCCGTGACGCCGATCGGGCCGTTCACGACGAGCCGGCCGCCGTCGCCGAGCTGCGCCGTGCCGTTCTCGAGCGAGAGCCCGGCGAGCGTCTGGCGGTGCCCGTTCAGCTCGGCGGTGAGGCCGCGCGCGAGGGCGAGCTGCGCGCCGGCTCGCAGCTGCTCGTCGCGCAGCCAGGCGACGGCGCCGGCTGTCGGACTGGCGCTCTGGCCCTCCAGGGCGGACACGCCGTCCATCGGGTCGTTCCTGCCGTTGTTGCCCGTCAGCGCCCGGTCGAGCTCGAGACGGACGTTGCCGCTGAGGTGCCATTCGGGCAGGCCCCAGATGATCGAGGTGGTGCCCTCGTTGGCGATGGTGATGACCGCGCCGCTCAGGTCGGCCTGTCCGGGCCCCTCGACGGCCGGCCGGGACGACTCGACGAACACCTCCGGCTCGACCTGCCGCCGCAGGAACAGGTGCGCGCCGTCGGCCATCGCGATCGTCAGCGTCGGATGGTCTTTGTGGCGGAGGATCCGGAGTCCGAAGTCGACGGTGACCCCGGCCGCGACGACGATCCGGTGCGGACGCCACTCGTCGCTGCCGTTCAGGACGATGCCGCTCGCGCCCTCTCGGAAGTCGAAGATCAGTCCCCTCGCGTCGCCGCCGGGCTTGTCCAGGTTGCTGAGATCGACCGGGGTGTCGAACACGATGATCGAGCCGTCGGTCGGCACGCCGTTCGACCAGTTGCCGGCATCCCGCCACGTGCCGCCCGTGAGCGGGCCGACCCAGGTCGTCTCCTCGCCGGCCGCGGCGAACGCCTTGGGCATGGGGCCGAAGAGCGCCACCGTCGCGACGAGCGCGACGACCGCGATCGCCCCGACCGCGCTGCGCAGCACGCTGCGCCCGAATCCCCGACTCCCCGCCACGGTTCTCGAAGTTATTCAGCCGGCGCTGCGGGCGGAACGCGCTTCGCCCCCCTCTTCTGAGGGTTCTGAACCGGTCAGCCGACCCGCGCGCCGGGATCCAGCTGCGCGGCCTCGTCCTCCGTCACGGCGCTCGCGAGCGCCGCGTACACCGACGGCAGGATCCGTCCCGTGAAGACGCCCTCGTCCACGGCGTCGAGACGCGCGGCGATCCAGCGTCGCGCCGCCTCGACCTCGTCCGCGGCGAGCACCCGGTCGGGATCGTCGAGCAGCACGACGTCGACGCCGCGACGACGCGCGCGCATCGCCGCGGCGACGAGCGGCTCCCCCGCGAGCCGCCCCGCGCGGTACTGGTCGCGGAGCCGTCCCTCGAGGGCGGCGCACTCCGCGCGATCGGCATCCGACAACGGCTCGTCGCCGGCGAGCCGGTCGAGGGTCCGGCCGATGAGCGCCTCGACCCCCGCCGAGCGCTCGCGCAGCTCGCGGCGCCCCGCCGCTCGGGCACTCGCCGCCCGCGCCTGCTCGACCTGGAGCGCCTGCGCCACGACGGTCCGGCGCCGGATCCAGACGGTGCCGCCGATGAGCAGGAGTCCGACGCTCAGGCCCCCGCAGAGCCGCACGGCCGCCGCGACGAGATCGATCGTGTCGTTCTGGTGCACGATCCCGCCGCCCGCGACGACGGCCGCGACGAGGCCGCCCGCGAGCGCCGCGACGCCCGACCGGCCCCGCGCGGCGAGCCCCGCGAGCATCGGGGTCATCGCCGGGATGTACCAGGCGTCCCCCCAGGTCGCCGGGTCCCGCTCGATCGGGATCCAGGACAGGGCCGCGACGCCGGTCGCGATCAGCAGCACGACGAGGCCGCGCAGCTGAGAGGGGCGGGCGAGCGTCGACCAGCCGATCGCGGCGAATCCCGCCGCGATCCCGAGCCAGGCGGCGGCGTGCACGATCGGCAGGTCGGTCCGAAGCCCCGCGAGCGCGGCGAGCGCGGCGAAGGCGGCGAGCAGCACGACGATCCCTATCCGCAGGAAGCGCCGGATGGCCGGGCTGTCGGCGGCGAACACCCCGGTGGGGCGCGACGGGCCGGGCGCGGCCGGAACGGGGGTCGTGACGGGCCCGCCGGCGCCGTCGCGCCGCCACTCGATCGAGACGCGCGTGCCCTCGCCCGGCGCGGACACGATCTCGGCGCCGCCGCCCGCGACGGCGCGCACGCGGGCGAGGATGCTCGTCGCGATGCCCATCCGCCCTGGCGGCACGGCCGCCGGGTCGAACCCGCGGCCGTCGTCGCGCACGGCGATCCGCACCCCGTCCGGCAGCGGCGCCACGACGACCGAGATCCGCTCCGCGCCGGCATGCCGGGTCGCGTTCGCGAGCGCCTGCGTCGCCGCGCCGAGGATCGCGGCCGCGGCCTCGGCGGGCAGCTCGGGCGCGGCGTCGAGCGCGCGGCGCGACCCCTCGATGTCGACGGCGGCCGTCGGCACCGCGGCGGCGGCCTCGGCGCGGAGCGCGACGAGGAGCTCGGGGAGGGCGACAGGGCCCGCCGACTCCTCGTCATGGAGCTCGCGGAGCAGCCGTCGGGACCGCCGGGCGCGCTGGGCGACCGCGCGGCGCAGGTCGGGACGGTCCTCGCGTGCCGCGAGCAGCGTCGCGAGCAGCTCGTCGTGGGTGAGCGCCGCGAACTGCTCCGCCGCCTGCGCCCGCGCCTCGCCCGCCGCCTCCTGGCCCGCCGCGGCGACGGCGAGGGCGGTCGCCTCGTCGAGCCGGCGCGCGGCGACGAGCAGGGCGTCGAACAGCAGGACGAGCAGCGCCGCCGCGACGAAGGACAGCGTGTCGTGCGCGGCGAGCCGCACCGGATCGTGCTCGGCGAGCACTCGCGAGCACACGACGGCGACGACCGACGCGGCGACCGTCCCCCACGCGGCCCGGCGGCCCCAGGCGAGCATCGCGGCGGCGGCCGGCACGGCCGGCGTCGTGAAGAACCACGGCACCTCGCCGCCCGGCAGCCAGCCGAGCGCGGCGCCGACGACGAGCAGCACGAGCAGCGCGGCGTACTCGACGAGGATCGCGGCGTTGAGCCAACGCAGCCAGCGGTCGGGGATCCACGGCGCGAGGACGCCGACCGCGAACGGCAGGAGCACGATGACGGCGAGGAACGCGAGGAAGGCGGCGCCCGGGATCACGTCGTTCGAGCGGGACGCGACGACCGCGAGCCCGGTCGCGGCGACGATCGCGGCGACGCCGACGACGACGGTCGCGAGCCGCCGCGACCGCAGTTCGACGCGTCCGACCGGCGCGCTCACGACTCGGACGGAAACGGCAGGATGCCGTCCTCGAGCCCGCGCTGGTAGAGCTCGACCTTCGTGTTCGCGGGGCGCCGGAGCTGCGCGTACACCGCGCGGATCCGGCGGATGTGGTCGACCACCGTGCTCTCGCTCACGTACAGTCGCGCCGCGACCGCCTTCGCCCCGAGGCCGAGCGCGTAGAGCGCGAGCACCTCGCGCTCCCGATCGGTCAGCGGTGCGGCGCGGAGCTCGGGGTCCGACTCGAGGGCGACCGCCCACTCGGGCGTCACGATCGGCTCGCCGCGCGCTGCGGCCGCGATCGCGTCGAGGATCCGGTCGGACGGCGCCGACTTCCGCACGACGCCGAGCACGTCGGCCCGGGAGGCCTCCCGGGTCAGGTACGGGTTCTCGCCCGAGGTGAGGATGAGCACCTGCGCGCCCCAGGCGCGGATCCGCCCGACGTTCTCCCTGGGCTGCGACCCGTCGCGGAGATTGAGGTCGAGCACGACGAGGTCGGCCGGGCGCGACCGCAGCAGGTCACCGACCGTCTCCGAATGGCCGACGAACTCGAGTCCGTCGTGAGCGGCGATCCGGTCGCCGAGCGCGAGCGCGACGAGCTCGTGGTCGTCGACGACCGCGACCCGCGCCACCGGTGGACCCTCCACACCCCCACCGTATCCCGCGTTCCGGTGGCGCTCGTGCTCGCTTTGAGCCCGCCGATGCGACCACGAGCGCCACCGGAACGGGCAGACGGGAGGGAAGAAGAGAGAGGTCAGACCAGGGTGGAGAGCAGGACGCCCGGGCGGGCGCCGACGTGCGAGATGACCTCGGCCGCCGCGATGCCGCCGAGCCGCGCGCACTCGCCGAGCGGCAGTCCCTTCGTGAAGCCGTAGAGGAAGCCCGCCGCGTACAGGTCGCCGGCGCCGGTGGTGTCGACGACGCGCGCGACGGGCTCGGCGTCGATCCGGTGGGTCTCGTCGCCGCGCACGACGACCGAGCCCCGCTCGCTGCGGGTGAGCACCATGACCTTCTCCTCACGGCGGGCACGCGCCATCGCCGCCTCGAAGCTGTCGACCTCGTACAGCGACATGATCTCCGCCTCGTTCGCGAACACGATGTCGAGGTGGTTGGTGACGAGGTCGCGGAACTCGCCGCGGAACCGGTCGACGCAGAACGGGTCGGAGAGGGTCAGGGAGGTGAGCCGGCCGGCCGCGTGCGCGGCGTCGAACGCCTTGAGCACGGCGGCCTTCGCCGCGTCGGTGTCCCAGAGGTACCCCTCGACGTAGACGACCGCCGCGGAGGCGACGGTGGCCGGGTCGATGTCCTCCGGACCGAGGGATCGGCCGGCCCCGAGATAGGTGTTCATGGTGCGCTGCGCGTCGGGCGAGACGAGGATCAGGCAGCGGCCGGTCGCGGGCCCCGCCGTCGCGCGGGCCACCTCGAAGCTCACGCCGATCGAGCGCAGGTCGTGCGCGAACACATCGCCGAGCTGGTCGTCGCGCACCTTCCCGATGAACGCGCCCCGGCCGCCGAGCGAGGCGATGCCCGCCATCGTGTTCCCGGCGGAACCGCCGGACATCTCGATGCCGGGGCCCATGCCGGCGTAGATCTCGACGGCGCGGTCCTCGTCGATGAGGTGCATCGCGCCCTTGACGATCCCCAGCTCGTCGAGCCGGGACTCGGCGGCGTGCGCGATGACGTCGACCATCGCGTTCCCCATCCCGAGGACGTCGTAGATCGGCTCGGTCATCGGGATCCCCCAGGTGCGGTCGGAGCAGGCTCAGGCGCTCAACGGACAGGCCGCCGACTATTCTCTCCTTTTTCAGGCGTCTCGCGCCGTATTCAGGCGAACACGCGCGGCGACCCCGCCGGCACGCCTGAATACGGCGCGGGACGCCTGAAAAGGGCGGGAGGGGCGGTCACTCCTCGATGCGGAGGTAGGTGTCGAGCCAGTCGCTGGAGTCCGCGGTGGCGCCGACGAGGCCGAAGGTCGCGCGCAGCAGCGTCGGCGGCAGCTCGTCGCCGGGCGGCGGGGTCGGGGCGAGGAGCGAGATCGCCGCGCCGCCGGGGCCCGTCGCGGTGAGCGAGTTGAGGTAGACGCGGACGTTGCCGCGCAGCTCGAGCCGGGAGGAGTCGTTCACCGCGGCGGGGCTGTCCGCATCCGGGCGGACGTCGAGCACGAAGCCGTTCATCGCGAGCGAGTCCGCCATGACCCGGATGGCCGGGATCTGCTGCCCGTCGACGGTGCGCACCAGCACCACGGCGACCGAGCGGATGCCGGAGAACTCGAGGCTCTCCGCCCCGGCCTGCGCCGAGGGCTGGGTGAAGACGGGCGCCTGCTCGTCGAGGACGGGGTCCGCCACGGGGAGCGGCACCGGGTCCGGGAGCGGCACGGACACCTCGGGGAGGCCGCCGAGGTCGTCGAGCAGGTCGTCGACGATCGGGATGTCCGGGATGGCGGGCGGCAGCGGGATCGCCGGCAGCGATCCGTCCGGCAGCGGCAGCGCCGGATCGCAGTAGACGATGCCGGGCAGGGCCGGCAGGCCGGGCAGCAGCGGGATCGCCGGCAGCGTGAGCTGCCCGCTCGCGGGATCGGGGACGACCGGTCGGCCCGGGTCGCCCGTCGGCCCGGGGAAGCAGGGCGGCAACGGGTCCGCGGCGATCGCGGGCACGGCGGGGACCGCGGCCGCGACGACGAGGGCGACGCCGGCCGTCCAGGCGGCGGCTCGGGATCTCACGACCGCCGCACATCCTTCCGCGGCGGCAGCGGGACGAACTCGGCGCTCGGCAGCGGCGTCTCGTCCTCGCGCCGGCCGGCGGGCGTCGGCGGCTCGGGCTCGCGCGTCTCGCGCGGCATCGCGTCGTCCGCCACAGGGGTCATCGCGCTCGCCGCCGACGTCTCGGCCGCGGCGGCCTCTCGGCCGTCTCGGGGGCGAGCCCAGGAGACGACGAGGATCCCGCCGACCGCGCCGAGGATCATCCCGACGAAGAAGCCACCGAGGTTCACCCCGATGATCGAGTAGATCGCGACGACGAGCGCGATGATGCCGTAGAAGAGGTGATGCGCCGGCATCGCGACCGCGAGCACGCCGAGGAGCGCGAGCCCGATCGGGATGATGACGGCCTGGAAGCCCTCGAGCCCCATCTGCAGCTTGATCGCGCCGAGCTCGAGCTGGGTCGAGAGGAAGATCTCGATGCCGGAGAGGACCAGGAGCAGGCCGCCGACGAACGGGCGCTGCCGCCGCCAGCGCCGGAAGCCCCGATCGGCCTTCCGCGGGCGATGGGCCGCGACCCGGGCCGGGGGCTGCGCGGTCAGTAGCATTCGTCGCCCCCGGTGAGCGCGACGTGCATGCCCCGCAGCTGGAAGGTCGCGGCCTGCGTGGTCCACGCCGTCTGCTGCAGGTTGTCGATGCGGATGGTGTCCGAGTCCTGCGCGAAGTCGCCCGCGCCGCCCTTGACGTCGGTGCTCACCGTGGACGCGTCGACGCCGATCCGGATGTTCTCGAAGCTCGCGTCGCCGAGCAGGTCGGTCATGCCGATCTGCAGGCCGCTCGCCACGACCGGCGCGCCGCCGCCACCCGCCGTGATCATGACGCCGACGGTCCCGAGCGGGGTGTCGACGACGACCGACTGGCAGAGGTTCGTGATCTCCGCGGACCCGATGTTCGCGCTGATCACCGCGTGCTCGGTGCCCGCGGTGTCCGCGGCCGTGCCCGCGTACTGGGAGAAGCCGGTGCCGACCAGCGAGTCGGCGGTCAGCTTGAACTGGCTGCCCGAGATGGAGAACGACACCGGCACGGCGCCCTGCGCCACCTGCGACGTCACGAGGGCGATCGCGACCGCCGCCGGCACGGCGACCAGCCCGATCCTCCCGGCCCGGGATCTGGTGATGTTTCGGAGCTTCATCGGTCCTCCTCAGCGCGGTTCGGTGCAGGCGCTTCGACGGAGAGGGAGAGGCACGCACGGTCGGACGCTTACGCCGGCCGAGCCGGCCTCACGGCCAATTCACAGCCACGGTCGGCGGGCGCCCCGGGGGACCTCCGCGCCTCGCGCCCAGAGGCGCAACGGCTCGGGGGCGCCGGGAGAAGTGCTGGTGAACTCCACGTTTCGATTCGCTCCCCGGCGGCGCATCCTGGCGTAGCGAAAACGTCATCTCCATGTGACGTGGGCGTGACGTGCCCGAGTTTTCCTGGCTCTGGGCCCCGAACGGGGCACCCGCCTCCCGGCGACCGCTGCCGGAGGGGGCGTGTCCCGGATCAGGAGGCGGTGCGCGTGACGGATGTCCGGGTCTCGCCGACGCTCGATGCCGAGGGCCGACGACTCGACGGCTCCGGGCGGGGCGCGGCCCTCGGGCACTGGTGGGGGCTCAACCGCTGGTGGATCACGCGCATCGCGGTGCTCCCGGTCCACATCCTCGTCTTCGCGGTGATCGCCTTCTTCCTCGTCCGCGCCGTCCCCGGCGATCCGGTGCTCACGATCCTCGGCGGGAGCGTCCAGTACACGCAGGAGGACTACGACCGGGTCCAGCAGGCGCTGGGGCTGAACGGCACGATCGGCGAGCAGTTGGGCCGGTACCTCTGGCAGACCGTGCAGCTGGATCTCGGCACCTCGCTGTACACGGGACGCTCCGTCGCCGGCGAGCTGGCCCAGCGGATCCCGGAGACGCTCGAGCTCGCGCTCATCGCCCTCGTCGCGACGGTCGCGGTGGCGCTCGCCGCCGCCGCGGTCGTCGTGCTCCGGCCGCGCTCCTGGTTCGCCCGGCTGCTCCGGCTCTACTCGCGGATGGCCGGCGCGGTGCCGCAGTTCATCCTCGCGGTCGCCTTCATCTTCGTCTTCTACGCGACGCTGCACTGGGTGCCGGCCCCGATCGGCCGGACGGACCCGAAGACGCCGCCGATCGAGACGGTGACCGGCTTCCCACTGCTCGACGCGCTCCTGACCGGGAACCTCGAGGCCTTCGGCTCGACCGTCGCGCACCTCGTCCTGCCCGTCGTCGTCATGGTGCTCGCGACGACGGACCTGCTGCTCAAGATCCTCATCGCGAGCCTGGAGAAGGCGATCGACGCGCCGCCGACGCTGTTCCGCGCGGCGACGGGGGCGTCGCGCGGGACCCTGCTCCTCAGCGCCTACCGCCGGGCGCTGCCGCCGATGGTGACGATGTCCGGCGTCGTCTTCGGCCATCTGCTCGGCGGCGCGGTGATCCTCGAGGCGCTCTTCGGCCTCGGCGCGATGGGCGGCTACGCGCTCGAGGCCGTGAACACGAAGGACATGGTCGCGCTGCAGGGCTTCCTGCTCGTCTCGGCGGTGATCTCGCTGATCCTCTTCCTCGTCGTCGACCTGGTGAACATGGCGCTCGACCCGCGCCGGCGCCCCGGCGTGCATGTGGGTGACGCCTGATGGCGGCCACGACGGCGGCCCCGGCGATCCGCGTGCGGTCGGTCCAGTGGGGGCGGGCCCTGCGCCTCGGCCTGCCCCTCATCCCGGTGCTGCTGCTCGTCATCGTGGCGGTCTTCGGCCCCGCCTGGGTGCCCTACGACCCCGAGCGCATCGTCGCCCCGCCGTACCGCGCGCCGGGCGGGGAGCACTGGTTCGGCACCGACTCGAACGGGATGGACATCTTCTCGAGGACACTCGCGGCGACCCGCCTCAACGTCGTCGTCGCGACGATCACCGCGCTCGCGGCGACCCTCGGCGGGATGGTCCTCGGCCTCACCATCGGCATGGGCGAGTCCGCCTCCGGCGTCTGGGGCGTGCTCTTCCGCGGCATCGCCCGCATCCTCGACCTCTTCGAGGCGGTGCCGGCGGTCGTCATCGCGCTCGTCGTCGTCGCCTTCAGCGGGACCTCGATCCCGAGCCTCGTCCTCGTGCTCTCGATCGTCCTGATGTCGACGCAGGCGCGGCTCGTGCGCACCGAGGTGCTCGCGGTTCGCAATGAGGCCTTCGTCGACGCGGCGAGGATGACCGGGCAGTCGGAGGCGGGCCTCACGATCCGACACGTCCTGCCGCACTCGGCGATGCCGGCGATGGAGAACGCGCCGGTGGTCTTCGGCCAGGCCGTGATCCTCACCGCCTCGCTCGGCTTCCTCGGCGTCGGCCTCCCGCCGCCCACCCCGGAGTGGGGCGCGATGATCGCCCAGGGCGCCGCCGACGCGGCGGTCGGCCGGTGGTGGCCCGCGACCTTCCCGTCGATCGCCCTCATCCTCGCCGTCGTCATCGTCGCCTTCCTCATCCCCAGACTGCTGCGCGGACGCCGGGGCCGATCGCAGGGCTGAGCTCAGCCGCACCACCCCTGGCAAGCACCACCTACGGCACCACCGCACCGGCACCACCCACTCGTTCCGCATCCTCCGAAAGGACTCCCATGCGCACCACCACAGGGCCAGCGGCCATCCGCCGCCGCCTGCTCGGCGCCGGCGGCCTCGTCGCCGCGGCCGCGCTCGCGCTCGCCGGCTGCTCCTCCGGCACCGCACCGACCGACGACTCGTCCTCGACCGCGGGCGACGCCCGCGACGAGCTCGTCGTCGCGACCTCGGCGCTCCCGAGCACCTTCAACTACGACGGCGGCACCGGATCCGGCGCCGAGAACGAGGAGCTGAGCCGCAACACGATGGCGGCGCTGATCAAGAACGTCGTCGAGGTCAACGAGACCAGCGGCCTGCCCGAGCAGAACCTCTACGAGTTCGAGGGCGAGCTGGCCGAGAGCTACGACGTGAGCGACGACGGCCTCGTCTACACCTTCCACCTCCGCGACGGCGTGCTCAGCCAGGCGGGCAACCCGCTGGACGCCGACGACGTGCTGTGGTCCTACGAGCGCAAGTGGCTCGCGCCGACCGCGACGAACAAGAGCCTCAACAACCCGGTCATCACCGACCCGCTCAGCCAGTTCCAGAAGATCGACGACCTGACCGTCTCGGTCACCATCGCGGCCGAGGGGCAGGGCCATCTGCTCCTCAGCCTGATGGCGAACAACACGGGGTACATCTACGACAGCGACCTGCTCAAGGAGCACGTCACGGCCGAGGACCCGTACGCGGTCCAGTGGTCGATGGAGAACGCGAACCACGGCTTCGGCGCCTACACCGTCGACTCGTTCACGCCGGGGCAGGAGCTGATCCTCGCGGCGAACCCGAACTGGTACGCGGGCGAGCTGCCCATCCAGAAGGTCACCTACCGCGTCGTCGCCGACCCCGGCACGCGGGCGAACATGGTGGCGTCGGGCGACGCGGACATCGCCGAGTCGATCCGCCCGGTCGACCGCGCCGACCTCGCGCAGACCGAGGGGGTGAAGGTCACCGACTTCGCCTTCACGAACCTGCTGGTCTCGCTCGGCATGCTCACGAACCGCGCGCCGTTCGACGACGAGACGGTCCGGCAGGCCTTCGCCTACGCCGTGCCGTACCAGTCGATCATCGACAACGTCTACATGGGCGCCGCCGCGCGCCGCGTCGGCTTCCTCAGCCCGACGCTGCCCGGCTACAGCGAGGACTCCTACCCGGACTACGAGTACGACCCGGACAAGGCGCTCGAGCTGCTCGCCGAGGCGGGCGTGACCACCCCCGTCGCGTTCACGCTCACCGTGCCGAACTGGCTCCCCGACCTCGAGGACGCCGCGGTGCAGATCCAGTCGTACGCGGCGGACGCCGGCTTCGACGTGGCGATCAACAAGGTCTCGCTCGCCGACTACAACGCCGGCGGCCCCGCGGCGACCTTCGACGCGATGCTCCGCAGGAACTACGCGATCGTGCAGTCGCCGACCTACGTCCTCAACCTCCTGTTCAACCCGGACAACGGCCACACCCGCTGGGTCTCGGAGGAGTACCGGTCGATCATCGCGGAGGCGAACGCGCAGAGCGACGCGCTCGCGCCCGAGACGGTCGACCTCTGGCTCGAGGCCGAGCGGCTGCGGCTGGAGGAGATGCCGCTCACGGTGATCGCGGCGGTCCCGCAGCTGAACGCCTTCCGGGCGGACGTGCAGGGCCACGTGAACCGCAGCGACAACGCCATCCAGTTCTCGAACCTGTCCATCGGGGCCGAGTAGTCCCCCGGCCGGCCCGCCGCACCCACGGCGGGCCGGCCGCCACCCCACCCAGTCGAAAGGAGCCGTCACGATGCGAGCATCCGCCGCCGAGCCGCAGCCGATCGTCGAGATCGAGCGGCTCAGCATCGCCTACGGCACCGGCGCGTCCCGCGTCCTCGCGGTGTCCGACGCCTCGATGACGATCCGCGCCGGGGAGCGGGTCGCCCTCGTCGGCGAGAGCGGCTCGGGGAAGACCAGCCTCGGCATGGCGATCGGCGGCTTCGCCGACATCGCCGGCGCCTCGGTCGAGGCCGAGCGCTTCGCCGTCGGCGGCAGCACCGAGATCGGGCCCCGGCGCCGGCGGAGCCGCTTCCCGCACGCGCGGCCCGGCGTGTCGATGGTCTTCCAGAACGCGATGACGTCGCTCGACCCGGTCTGGACGATCGGCAGCCAGTTCCGCGCGGCGCTGCGCCGGGAGGCCGGCTCGCGCCGCGACGCGCTCGAGACGGCGACGACCTGGCTGCGGCGGGTCGGGCTCACCGACTTCGCGCGCATCCTCCGGGCGCGGCCGTACGAGCTCTCCGGCGGCATGCGGCAGCGCGTCATGATCGCGCTCGCGCTCTGCCACCGCCCCGCGCTCCTCGTCGCCGACGAGCCGACCTCGGCGCTCGACGCGAGCATCAGCCGCGCCGTGATGGAACTCCTCACGGAGCTGAGCGCGGAGCTCGGCGTCGCGCTGCTCCTGGTGAGCCACGACATCGCCCTCTGCCGGGAGTTCTCCGATCGGACGGTCGTCATGTTCCGCGGCCGGATCGTCGAGCAGCTCGACTCGGCGCGGCTCGTCGAGGACGCGCGGCACCCGTACACGACCGCGCTGCTGCGCTGCGTGCCGAGCCTCGCCAATGCCGAGGACGACCGCCTCGCCACGCTCGCCGACTTCCTCCCGACGACGGAGACCGGCGCACTCGAGGAGGTGGCGTGAGCGACCGGTCCTTCCCCTTCGTCGACGAGGACTCCGGCTTCGTCGGAGCGCGCGTGCTCAAGCAGTTCCGCACCCCCGCCGGGCGGTTCACCGCCGTCGACGACGTGTCGTTCCAGTTCGCCGCGGGCGAGATCTGGGGGATCGTCGGCGAGTCGGGATCCGGCAAGTCGACGCTCGCGCGGATGCTCGTCGGGCTCGAGGCGCCGTCGGGCGGCGGGCTGCGCTACCGCGGGAAGCCGGTCGCCGACCTGGTCCGCTACCGCGGCTTCCGCATCCCCTTCCGCCGCGACGTCCAGTTCATCGCGCAGGACACGACGAGCTCCTTCGACTCCAGGCTCACGCTGCGCGCGTCGCTCCGGCTCCCCGTCAGGAACCTGCTGCCCCTGCGCGGCTCGGCCGTCGACGAGCGGATCGACGAGACGCTCGCGCGACTCGAGATCCCGGCCGAGCTCGCGGACCGCTACCCGGATCAGGTCTCCGGCGGGCAGCGGCAGCGCTTCGCGATCGCCCGGGCGCTCGTCGTCCGCCCGCGGCTGCTCGTCTGCGACGAGGTCGTCTCCGCGCTCGACGTCTCGGTCCAGGGCGCGGTGCTCAACCTGCTCAAGGACTACAGCCGGACGACCGGCGCCGGGATCGTCTTCGTCTCCCACGGCCTTCCGGCAACCGCCTTCCTCGCCGATCGGATCGCCGTGATGCGACTCGGCCGGATCCTCGAGACGGCCGACACCGCGACGCTGCTCGCGGCTCCCCGGCACCCCTACACGAGGCAGCTCCTCGACGTGCAGAGCCCGCCGCTGCTGCCCGCCCGCGAGGATGCCGAGCCCGCGCCCGCCGAACCGCTTGAGCCCACCGAGTCCCGTCCAACCCTGGAGCACCGCACATGAGCAATCAGAGTCCCTTCCACCTCGGCTGGTTCACCGGCAACGGCGTCGGCATGTACGGCTGGAACGTGCCGTTCGGCCAGGCCGACGGCCGCGCGTTCTTCCGACCCGACTTCTGGCGCGACATCGCCCGCACCCTCGACAAGGCCTGCTTCGACCTGTTCATCTGGGAGGACTCGTCGTACATGCCGAACAATTACGGCGGCAGCCACGACATCTACCTGAGGAACGGGCTCTACACCCCGAAGCACGACCCGGCGCCGTACGTCCCGCTGATCGCCGAGGCGACGGAGCACATCGGCATCGCGCTGACGATCCCGACCTCGGAGTATCCGCCGTATCTCGCGGCCCGGCTGCTCAACACCCTCGACCACCTCTCCGACGGCCGCGTCGCGTGGAACATCGTCACCGGCAGCAACAACCTCTCCGTCCAGAACTACGGCGAGGCGGCGCAGCGCCCGCACGACGAGCGCTACGCGGTCGCCGACGAGTATGTCGACCTCGTCTCGCAGCTCTTCGGATCGTGGGAGCAGGACGCGGTCGTGATGGACAGGGCGACGGGCACCGTGATGGATCCGTCGAAGGTGCACCCGATCTTCTACGAGGGGAAGTACCTGAAGTCCCGGGGGCCGCTCAACTCGATGCCCTCCCCGCAGCATCGCCCGGTGTACATCCAGGCGGGCGGCTCGAGCGCGGGCCGCGACTTCGCGGCGAAGCACGCCGAGGTCATCATCAACAACGACCGCTCGATCCCGGTCATGAAGTCCTTCGTCGACGACGTCCACGCCCGGATGGCGAAGTTCGGCCGCGACCCCTCCGAGGTGAAGATCCTCTTCATGCTCAACCCGACGCTCGGGGAGACGGACGAGGACGCCCGGCGCAGCTTCGAGCGGACCATCGCGAACGCGCAGAAGGGCGACTTCTCGGTCCGGCTCGCCGGGATCTCCGCGAAGGCGGGCATCGACTTCAGCCAGTTCGACATGGACGAGCCGCTGCCGGAGCTGACGACGAACGGCCACCAGGCGATCCTCGCGAACTTCCTCCGCGCCGGCGGCGTCGAGATCGACCGGACGAAGCCGCTCCGCGAGCTCGTCGAGTCCGGCATCCGCGGCAACACCTCGCTCGACATCGTCGGCACCCCCGACTCGGTCGCGGCGCAGATGGGCGAGGCGATGGCGGAGATCGGCGGCGACGGCTTCCTCATCTCGAGCCAGAAGGTGACCCGCCGCTACGTCTACGAGATCGCCGACGGCCTGGTCCCCGCGCTGCAGGCGCGCGGCCTCGCCCGCACCGGCTTCGGCCACCGCACGCTCCGCGACAACCTCTTCGAGTTCTGAGGACAGGCATCATGGCAAACCAGAGTCCCTTCCACCTCGGCTGGTTCACCGGCAACGGCGTCGGCATGTACGGCTGGAACGTGCCGTTCGGCCAGGCCGACGGCCGCGCGTTCTTCAAGCCGGACTTCTGGCGCGACATCGCCAGGATGCTCGACGAGGCCTGCTTCGACCTGTTCATCTGGGAGGACTCGTCGTACATCTCGGACAACTACGGCGGCTCGCACGACATCTACCTGCGGAACGGCATCTTCACGCCGAAGCACGACCCGGCGCCGTACGTGCCGCTCATCGCGGAGGCGACGGAGCACATCGGCATCGCGCTGACGATCCCGACCTCGGAGTACCCGCCGTATCTCGCGGCCCGGCTGCTCAACGCGCTCGACCACCTCTCCGACGGCCGCGTCGCGTGGAACATCGTCACCGGCAGCAACCACCTCTCGGCGATGAACTACGGCCACGACGGCCACCTTCCGCACGACGAGCGCTACGCGGTCGCCGACGAGTACGTGGACCTCGTCTCGCAGCTCTTCGGCTCCTGGGACGCCGACGCGGTGGTGATGGACCGCGCGAGCGGCACGGCGATGGACCCGAGCAAGGTGCGGCCGATCCACTTCGAGGGTCAGTACCTGCGCTCGCGCGGCCCGCTCAACTCGATGCCCTCCCCGCAGCATCGCCCGGTGTACATCCAGGCGGGCGGCTCGAACGCGGGACGGGACTTCGCGGCGAGGCACGCCGAGGTCATCATCAACAACGACTGGTCCGTCCCCGTCATGAAGTCGTTCGTCGAGGACATCCACGCCCGGATGGCGAGGTTCGGCCGCGCCCCCTCCGAGGTGAAGATCCTCTTCATGCTCAACCCGCTCATCGCGGAGACGCAGGAGGACGCGGACATCGCCTACGAGCGGATGAAGGACGCGGCCTACCATGCCGACCCCGCGCTGCGCCTCGCGCAGATGTCGGCGAAGGCGGGCATCGACTTCAGCCGGTTCGACCTCGACGCGCCGCTGCCGGAGCTCCAGACCAACGGCCACCAGGCGACGCTCGCCAACTTCCTCCGCGGCGGCGGGGTCGAGATCGATCGCTCGAAGACGCTGCGCGAGCTCGTGCAGACGGCGGGCAGGGCGAACTCCTCGCTCGACATCATCGGCACCCCGGACGCGGTCGCCGCGCAGATGGGCGACGTGATGGCCGAGGTGGGCGGGGACGGCTACCTGATCTCCAGCCCGAGGGTGACCCGGCGCTACGTCGCCGAGGTCGTCGACGGGCTGGTCCCCGCCCTGCAGCAGCGCGGCCTGTCCCGCACCGGCTTCAGCGGCGGCACCCTCCGCGAGCACCTCATGGAGTTCTGAGCACCACTCATCCCCCACCAGCACACCGGATCCGCCGACCCGTAGGAGGCGCACGTGTCACTCGGCACCCTCGATCGCAGCAGCTACCTCGCCGCCAAGCGCGAAGCGCGGGCCGGCCGGCACAACTCCCCGCGGCGCGTCTACGCGCTGCTCCGCTCGGCGCTGCGCCGAGGCTACTTCTGGCAGGGCAACCACCTCTTCGAGCAGGACCTCATGGTGCAGCTGAGCGCGACGCGGCGGGCGGTCCGCGAGGCGCTCGGCATGCTCGCCCGGGACGGCATCCTGAGCCGGCACTCGGGCGAGGGCACCCGCGTGGAGCGGTGGGTGACGAGCGTCCCGATCGGCTACCCGAGCTCGCTGTACGAGGCGAACCCCGTGCACAAGGCGACGATCGAGGAGCTCGACCGGCGGCAGATCGAGGCGCCCGAGTTCGTCACCTCGCTCCTCGAGCTCCCCGCCGGATCGCCCGTCGTGCTCCGCGAGCACGTCGTGCTGCTCGACGGCGAGCCGGGATCGGTCCACTTCACCTACTACGGCCTGCACCTCGACCGGAGCCCGGAGGACACGCCTCCGCTCGCGCTCGACGACGACGCCCCGCGGTCGGAGCGCGCCCTGCTCGACTACATGCGCGGCATCGAGTACGGCGAGCTCGACGTCTGCGTCGAGGCGGTGGTCGCCGAGGAGCGCACGGCGAAGCTGCTCGGCGTCCGGCCGGGTGCGCCGGTGCTGCAGCGCGAGATCCTGCTGCGCGATCCGAACGGGGCGCCGCTGCAGCTCAGCTTCGGGCAGTTCCGGGGCGATCGCTACGCGATGTACCACTCGGGGCCGATCGCGGAGAGCGGCCGGGTGAAGTACTCGTGACCGACGCCCCGCCCGCGGAGGCGATGGGGCGCCTTCCCTCCCGGGTGTTCAACGTCGTCCTCATCGCGCTCAACCAGAGCACCCAGGCGCTCATCCTCAGCGGACTCGCGCTCTTCCTGCCGCTCATCCGGCAGGACCTCGGGCTCAGCTTCGCCGAGTCCGGCCTGCTCGCCGCGGTGAACATCGCCGCCTACGCGATCGTCCAGCTCCCCGCGGGCGTCCTCGCCGACCGGATGACGCCGAAGCGGCAGTTCCTCATCGCCCTCATCGGGGTGTCGGTGTTCACCGCGACCTTCGCGCTCGTCACCGAGTTCTGGCTGCTCGTCGTCAACCTCGTCGTGCTCGGCGTGTTCCGCTCGCTGATGTTCCCCGCGGGCGTCCGGCTCATGACGAGCCAGTTCCCGACGAATCGGCGCGCGACCGCGATGGGGATCTACCTCGCGGGCGGCTTCTCGTCGAACATCGTGCTCGCCGCGCTCGGCCCGATCCTCGTCGGCTCCATCGGCTGGCGCGGGATGTTCATCGTCTTCGCCGGCTACGGGCTGTGCCTCATCGCGCTGCAGTGGTTCGCCGGGGCGCCGGGGCCGGAGCGGCCCGTCGTGACCGCGTCGAGGCGGGCGGACCTCCGGCTCGTCTTCGGCAGCGGCGTGCTGTGGCTGTGCTGCTGGATCCAGTTCTGCCGCTTCGCGATCGCGAACGGCGTGAGCTACTGGCTGCCGAGCTTCATGGTCGAGGACCGCGGGATCGACCTCGCGCTGGTCGGGGTCGTGGTCGCCGTCGGCGCGCTCGTCACCGCGCTCGCGAACGGCTTCGGCGGGCTCGTCTCCGACGTCCTCCGGCGACCGGCGCACGTCGTGCTCGTCGCCGTGCTCGTCCTCGGCGCGACGATCGCGCTGCTGCCGAGCGCCCAATCGGTCTGGCTCATCCTCGCCCTCGTCGTGCTGCAGTCCGCCTTCGTCCAGGTCTACTTCGGGCCGCTCATGGAGATCCCGGTGCTCTTCCTCGGACCCGGCACGACGGGGCTCTCCTCGGCGATCGCCAACGGCTTCGCGAACCTCGGCGGCCTCGCCTCGGCGCTCACGATGGGCTGGCTGCGGGACCAGGCCGGCGCGTTCAGCACCGGCTTCTACCTCCTCGCCGGGCTCTGCGTGCTGTCCGCCGCCGCGGCGGCGGCGATCGTGCGCCTGGATCGGCGGCGGGTCGCCGGGCTGGCAGCGGCGCAACGCCTGGTTCATGCCGGTGACATGTCCGGGAAATGGCGTGCGGGTTGAATGGTCCGGTGAACGCGGTCCTGCCGGTCGATGGCGCGGGGACGCCGTCGGCGGCGCTGCGGTGGACGCGCATCCTCCTCGTCGTGCTCAACCAGGGCACGCAGGCGATGGTGCTCGGCGGTGTCGCGCTGTTCCTCCCGCTCATGCGCCCGGAGCTCGGGATCACCTTCGCGGAGGGCGGCGGGCTGGCGGCGGCCTGCACGCTCACCTACGCGATCATGCAGATCCCGGCGGGCAGCCTCGCCGACCGGTTCCGGCCGAAGCGGGTCTTCGACCTCGGCCTGGTCGGCATCGTCGTGCTGCTCCTGGTCTTCTGCCTGGAGACCGACTTCACGCTCATGGTCGTCACGATGGGCGCCATCGGGTTCTTCCGCTCGCTCATGTTCGCCTCCGGCATGCAGCTCATGACCGCGCAGTTCCCGGACGACCGCCGCGCGCTCGCGAGCGGGCTCTACGTCGCCGGCGGCTTCTCGGCGAACATCTTCCTCAGCGTGCTCGGCCCGCTGCTCGTCGGACCGCTCGGCTGGCGGCTCACCTTCGCGATCTTCGTCGCCGTCGCCGGCGTGCTGCTCCTGCTCCACCTCGCGATCGGGCATCCGGGGCCGACCCGCGCGAGGCAGCGCGCGCTCTTCCCGCCGGGCGTCGGCCGCGTCTTCGCGAGCGCCGCGCTCTGGATCTGCTGCTGGGTGCAGTTCGTCCGCTTCGCGGTGGCGAACGCGATCACACTGTGGACCCCCAGCTTCCTCGTCGACGAGAAGGGGCTGACGCTCGACGCCGCGGGGTGGATCATCGCGATCGGCGCGGGCCTCACCGCCCTGTCGAACGTCTACGGCGGCCTCGTCTCGGACATCCTGCGACGCCCCACGACCGTCGTGCTCGCCGCCGTCGTGGTGCTCGCGATCACGCTCGCGCTCATCCCGGTCGCGCCCATGTGGGCGGTGATCGTCCTCGTCCTCGTGCAGGCCGCGTTCATCCAGGTCTACTTCGGACCGCTCTTCGAGATCCCGCTGCTGTTCGTCGGCCGCGACTTCGCCGGCCTGGCGACCGGGATCGGGAACATGTTCGCGAACCTGGGCGCGCTCGTCTCCTCGATCGCGCTCGGCGCGGTGATGGACGCGACCGGCACCTTCGCCCTCGGGTTCCAGGGCCTCGCCGTCCTCTGCGTCACCGCGATCCTCGCCTCGCTCGTCCTCGTCCGGATGGACGCGCGGCGCCGCGCGGCGCTCACCGCCCCCGTCCCGTAACCCGCGCACCGAAGGAGCACCCATGCAGACCCGCAAGATCGGCAGCCTCGACGTCTCGGTCATCGGCCTCGGCTGCAACCAGTTCGGCCGGACGCTCGGCGAGGCCGACAGCATCGAGGTGATCTCGGCGGCCATCGACGCCGGCATCACCCACTTCGACACCTCCGACACCTACGGTCTCGGGCAGAGCGAGGAGTACCTGGGGAAGGCGCTCGGCGGACGCCGGGAGCAGGTCGTGATCGCGACGAAGTTCGGGAAGAACATGGGACCGGGACTGTACGGCTCCTCGCCCCAGTACATCCGCGCCGCGGTCGAGGCGAGCCTGCGGCGCCTGGGGACGGACTACATCGACCTCTACTGGCAGCACGAGCCGGACGCGGACGTCCCGCTCGCCGACACCCTCGGCGCGCTCGCCGAGCTCGTCGAGGCGGGCAAGCTGCGCGAGATCGGCACCTCGAACACGACGCTCGAGGAGTTCCTCGCCGCCGAGCAGGTCCCGGCCCCGGTGCACTTCGCGGCCGTGCAGAACGAGTACAGCCTGCTCGTCCGCGACGTCGATCGCGGGCTCCTCGGCGCGCTCGCGGATCGCGGGGGATCCTTCGTCCCCTTCTTCCCCCTCGCCGTCGGGCTCCTCACCGGCAAGTACCGGGTCGGCGGGGAGGGCGGCGCGCGCTTCCAGAAGGACGCCCGGCTCGGCGGCGTGCTGATGACCGAGGAGAACCTCGCGATCGTCGACCGGCTCGCACTGCTCGCCGAGGCGCACGGCCGGACGCTCACCGAGCTCGCCTTCGGCTGGCTGCTGTCCCGGCCCGCGGTGAAGTCGGTCATCGCCGGCTCGTCGAAGGTCGCGCAGGTCCGGCAGAACGCGGGCTACGGCGATCTCGTGCTCGAGCCGCCGCTGCTCGCCGCGATCGAGGAGATCGCGCCCGTGCGCGATGTCGCCCCGACCCTTGGGCTCAACCGGACCGGAAAGGGCTGAACACCGGGGGCGAATGCGGCGCAACGATCCGTTACAGCGCTTTCATCGTCGCGAAACCGGGCTGCGGTGGGCTGGTCGCAGGAGTCTCGGACCGAGTGAGGAGTCGTCGTGGTGGTCGCCCGATACGAAGATGACCCGATGCTGCTGCGGCAGGCCTTCGCGGGCTTCCCGTGCGGCGTCGCCGCCCTCGCCGCCATGGTCGACCGCGAGCCGACCGTGCTCGTCGCCTCGTCGTTCACCGTCGGGGTGTCGCAGGATCCGCCGCTCGTCGCGTTCGCGGTGCAGCGGTCCTCGTCCACCTGGCCGGAGCTGGCCCGGGCCGAGGCGATCGGCGTCTCCGTGCTCGGCGAGATCCACGCGCCGGTGACCCGGCAGCTCGCCGCGCGGGACAAGTCGGGGCGCTTCGCCGGGATCGAGTACGCCGAGAGCGACCGCGGCGCGATCTTCCTCCCCGGCGCGCCCGTGTGGCTCGAGTGCACCGTCGCGCACACCTACCCGGCCGGGGACCACGACCTCGTCGTGCTCCGGGTCGAGGGGCTCGAGCACGACTTCGAGCACCGGCCGCTCGTCTGGCACCGCTCCGGCTTCGCGACCCTGGTCGCGTGATGCGCGGCGTGCTCGTCGTCGGGAACCCGAAGCCGGGATCGCGGACGCGCGAGGCGGGCGAGCGCCTGCTCGCGGCGTTCGCGCCGGAGACGAGCGCGGTGATCGAGCTCGCCGAGCTCGGCCCGGGGCTGCTCGGCTGGGGCGACCCCGCCGTCGCCGGGGCCGTGCGGACGGTGCAGGACAGCGAGCTGACGGTGTTCGCGAGCCCGACCTTCAAGGCGAGCTACACCGGGCTGCTCAAGCTCTTCCTCGACCAGTTCGACGGCTCGACCGGACTCCAGGGGGTCGTCGGCGTGCCCCTCATGCTGAGCGCGGCGCCGACGCACGCCCTCGCTGCCGAGCACACGCTCAAGCCCGTGCTCGCCGAGCTCGGCGCGACGCCCGCGCCGGCCCTGCACCTCATCGATCGCAGCTTCGAGGACGACGGCGCGCTCGGTGCCTGGGCGGAGCGCTGGGTGCCGGTGCTGTCGAGGCTCTGGGCCTGAGCCGCCGGCGTCACCGGCTCGAGGTGCTCCAGGCCTGGACGGAGCCGGAGGCCGGCCGGGAGGCACGGCGCGGTCCGCCGCGCCGGGATCCGCGACCGCCGCGAGACGTGGCGGGCGCGGGCGGCTGCTGCCGTTCGCGGCTCGGGCGGGGGCTGCCCTGCGGCTCGCGCTGCTCCTGCTGCGGCGCCCGGGGCGCCGCCTGCTGACCGCGACGGGCCCCGCCCTGCGCCCGCGGCGCTCCGCGTCGCGACTCGTTCGCCCCGCCGGACGCCGAGCCCCGGCGCGCCGGCGCCGGACGGGTCGTCGCGGCCGCCGCCGGCGCGGGCGCGACGTGCGCCGCCACCTCGCCGACGAGCTCGCGAACCGGGGCCGCGGCGGCGGTGACGCGCTGCGCGAGCACCCGGATGCCGGCCTTGCGCATCATCGCCGCGACATCGCGCTCCTGGTCCGGCGTCATGACCGTGACGACGTCGCCCGCGGCGCCCGCGCGCGCGGTGCGGCCGGAGCGGTGCAGGTACGCCTTGTGCTCCGTCGGCGGGTCGACGTGGACGACGAGCTCCACCTCGTCGACGTGGACGCCGCGCGCCGCGACGTCGGTCGCGACGAGCACGCGGACCCCGCCGTCCGCGAACGCCGCGAGGTTGCGGTCGCGCTGCCCCTGGCTGAGGTTGCCGTGCAGGTCGACCGCGGGGATGCCGGCGGCGGTGAGCTCGCGGGCGAGGCGCTTCGCGGTGTGCTTGGTCCGCAGGAAGAGGATGCGGCGGCCGGTGCCGGAGGCGAGCGCGCGGACCAGATCCTTCTTCGCCGAGGCGTCGACGACGAACGCGTGGTGCGTCATGGCGACCGGCGGCGCGTCGATCTCGTCGACCTCGTGCTGCTTCGCGTCGTGGAGGAAGCGGCGCACGAGCTTGTCCACGCCGTTGTCGAGCGTCGCGCTGAAGAGCAGGCGCTGCCCGAGCTCCGGCGTCGCCGACATGATGCGCGTGACGCCCGGCAGGAACCCGAGGTCGGCCATGTGGTCCGCCTCGTCGAGCACCGTGATCCGGACGGCGTCGAGGTGCACGTGTCCCTGCTGCATGAGGTCTTCGAGCCGGCCGGGGCAGGCGACGACGATGTCGACGCCGGCGCGGAGGGCGGCCACCTGCCGCTGCTGCGACACGCCGCCGAAGACGGTCGTCGTGGTGAGGCCGACCGCGCCCGCGAGCGGCGCGAGCACCGCCTCGATCTGCGTCGCGAGCTCGCGGGTGGGCGCGAGCACGAGCCCGAGCGGCCGGCCCGGGCGACGCTCGCCGCCCGCGAGCCGGGCGACCATGGGGATGGAGAAGGCGAGGGTCTTGCCCGAGCCGGTGCGGCCGCGACCGAGCACGTCGCGGCCCGCGAGCGTGTCGGGCAGGGTGTCGGCCTGGATGGGGAACGCGGTGGTCTTCCCGGCGCGGTCGAGGACCTCGACGAGCGGGGCGGGGACGCCGAGTTCGGAGAACGCCGGAGCGTGCGTGGTCATGCGTGTCCTTCTGCTGCCGGCCGGCGCGAGGCGCAGGACGGCAGGCGGATTCGATGGGCGAACGCGCCGAGCGGCACGATCGTTCGCCGGAGAAGATGTCAGCCGCCGGGGCGGCGAGGGAGCGTTCTACGACGCCGGCGGCGCAGGGATCGCGCCGCGAGTGGGTCCAGTCTACAGGGGGCGAGCGTCACTGCGGCCGCAGCGCCGATCCGACCGGAGTCAAGCCCCTTCGTCTCCGTCCGCTCGGGGACGGATGCTGACGACATGCAGATCGGATTCAAGCTGTCGGCCGAGGACTTCGGTCCGATGGAGAACGTCAGGCTCGCGGTCCGCGCGGAGGAGGCCGGATTCGACTTCGTCGAGATGAGCGACCACTTCCTGCCCTGGCACGAGGCGCAGGAGCACAGCCCGTTCACCTGGTCGGTGCTCGGTGCGATCGCCAACGAGACCGAGCGAATCGACCTCGCGACGGGGGTGACCTGCCCGACGATGCGCTATCACCCGGCGATCGTCGCCCAGGCGGCGGCGACGATGGCGCTGCTCTCCGATGGACGCTTCACGCTGGGGCTCGGCTCGGGCGAGCGGCTCAACGAGCACATCCTCGGCCTGGACTGGCCGGCCGTGCCGCGGCGGCTCGCCATGCTTCGCGAGGCGCTCGAGATCATCCGGATGCTGTGGTCCGGCGGGTACCACTCGTTCGAAGGGGACTACCTCGCGCTCGAGAGCGCCCGGATCCTCGACCTGCCCGACACGCCGCCGCCGCTCGCCCTCGCCGTGAGCGGGCCGGAGTCGGTCGAGATCGCGAAGGAGTACGCCGACGGCATCTTCGCGGTGAGCCCGGAGTCGGCCCTCGTCGAGCAGTTCTCGGAAGCGCAGCCGAACGGTCCGAAGTACGCGGAGGTGGGGCTCTCATGGGCGCCGACCGAGGACGCGGCCGTGGAGTCCGCGTTCCAAAGCGGCCGATTCTCGCTGCTGGGCACCAAGGCGATGACGGAGCTGCCCCTCCCCGCCGACTTCGACGAGGCTTCCACGACGGTTCGGCTCGACGACGTCCGCGAGACGGTCGGATGCGGACCCGACCCCGACCGGCACATGGCGGCGATCCGACCCTATCTCGACGCGGGGTTCGACCACATCGTCCTGCACGACTTCGGACCGGATCCGGACGGGTTCTTCGAGTTCTTCACCCATGAGCTGCGGCCGCGGCTGATCGCGGGCTGAGGCACCGGTCAGCTGCAGCATCAGCGCATCGCGCTCAGCCCCGCCCGGCGCGCCAGCCGAACGCGGCGTACCCGGCGAGGAACGCCGCCGTCGCGATCTCCAGGATCGAGAAGTACGCGTAGTGCAGCGTCACCCCGCTGCCGACGAACAGCGACGCCGCCTGCGCCACGGTCATGACGGCCCCGGCGACGACCGTCGCCCAGCGCGCCACCGGCCGCGGCGCGATGCGCGAGAGGAGCGTCATCCCGATGGGGATCGTCATGAGCGCGGCGGAGCCGAGCAGGAAGCCCTGGGTCACCTCGACCGAGCCGGCGCGGCCCTCGAGCAGCTCCGCGAGGTGCGGCGCGTGGTAGAAGCCGAGCACGTCGCAGTAGAGGTAGCAGAGGATCGCGAACAGCCAGAGCGCCGAGACGAGGCGGCGCGGGGTGAGGCGGCGCGGCAGCGCGGGGCGCGTCGCGGCGGCGGCATCGGACGGCGGGGCCGAGGCGTTCATGGGGTCTCCTTGGGATCGGGATCGGGATCGGGACAGGCGGTCTTACGGCGTAAGATTAACCGTACAGCGTAAGATCGACCGGATGCAAGGGAGGCCGATGTCGACAGCGCGAGCGCCGGAGCCGCTCACCCGGGAGCGGATCGTCGCCGCGGCGATCGCGATCGCCGACGCCGAGGGTCTCGCGGCCGTCACCATGCGCCGCCTCGGCGCCGCGCTCGACCGCGAGGCGATGTCGCTGTACCACCACGTCCCGAGCAAGGACGCGCTGCTCGCCGCGCTCGTCGACGAGATCCTCACCGCGCTCGGACGCGAGTCGGCCGGCATCGAGCACGACGACTGGCGCGACACGGTCCGCGCCCGCTGCCTCGCCGCGCGCTCGCTCATGCTGCGCCATCCCTGGGCGCCCGGCCTCATCGCCGCCCAGCACGAGACCCCCGCCGCGGCCTGGCCCGTCTACGAGCTGCTGGTCGGCACCCTCGCCGCCGCCGGCTTCGACGACGACCTCTCCCACCGCGCCGTCCACTCGCTCGGCTCCATGCTGTTCGGCTTCACGAGCGAGCTGTTCCAGCCGACCGCCACGGCGGAGCCCGACGCCGCCGCGATGCGAGCGATGGCGGAGCGGATGCCGAACCTCGCCCGGATGGCGGCGACCGTCGTCCACGAGGTCGACGGCGCGCTGTCGATGTGCGACACCCGGGCCGAGTTCGACTTCACCCTCGGCCTGCTGCTCGACGGCCTCGAGCACGCGCGGCGGGCGACCGCCGACCTCACACTTCCGAGGCCCGCATCGTCCTGATCGGTGAACCCCCGGAAAGGAGACTCCCGTGAGTCGGATCGCCGTGGCCGGAGCCACCGGAGCCGTCGGAAGGCACGTCGTCGAGGCGCTGCGCGCGCGCGGCCACGAGCCGGTCGCGCTCAGCCGGGCCTCCGGCGTCGACCTCACGAGGCTCGAGGGCCTCGCCCGGACGCTCGAGGGCTGCTCGGCCGTGATCGACGTGGCCTCGCGGCAGACCCTCTCGGCGAAGACCGCGGTCGGGTTCTTCACCGCCGTCACGAGCCATCTGCTCGCGGCCGAGGCGGAGGCCGGCGTCCCGCACCACGTCGTGCTGTCGATCGTCGGTGCCGCCGCGACCGACGCCGGCTACTACGCGGGCAAGGCGGCACAGGAGCGGCTGGTGATGGCCGGGAGCGGCAACTGGTCGCTCCTCCGGGCGACGCAGTTCCACGAGTTCGCGGAGCAGACCGCGCGGCGCACGATGCTCGGGCTGATCCCGGTGCCGACGATGCTCTGCCGTCCGGTCGCCGCGCGGGAGGTCGCCGAGGCGCTCGCCGAGCTCGCCGGCGGCGCTCCGGCGGGGCTCGTCCCTGACCTCGGTGGGCCGAGGATCGAGCGGATGGGCGACATGGTCCGCCGCTACCTCGCGGCCACCGGCCGGCCCGAACGGGTCCTCGAGCTGCGGCTGCCGGGCCGGTTCGGGAAGGCGCTCGCCGATGGGACGCTGCTGCCGGGCCAGCAGGCGCGACTCGGCGCGGAGACCTACGACGAGTGGCTCGCCCAGCAGGCGCGTGCCGGACACTAGACGGATGGCCGGGGACGATCTCGACGCCGAGGCCCTCGGCGAGCGCCGGCACCTCGTCTCGCTCGCCTTCCGCATGCTCGGCACCGTCGCCGAGGCCGAGGACGCCGTGCAGGAGACCTACGCGCGCTGGTACCGCCTGAGCGAGGAGGAGCGCGAGGCCATCGAGTCGCCGCGGGGCTGGCTCACCAAGGTCGCCGGCCGGGTCTGCCTCGACGTGCTCGGCTCCGCGCGGATGCGTCGCGAGCGGTACGTCGGCCAGTGGCTGCCCGAGCCGGTCCCGCCGACCGCGTTCGCCGATCCGCTCGACCGGGTCACGCTCGACGACACGGTCAGCAGCGCCCTGCTCGTGGTGCTGGAGTCGATGACGCCCGCGGAGCGCGTGGTCTTCGTGCTCCACGAGGTCTTCGCCATGCCGTTCCCCGAGGTCGCCGAGGTGGTCGGGCGCTCTCCGGCCGCCTGCCGTCAGCTCGCGACCTCCGCCCGCCGGCGCGTCCAGGCGGCGCCGGTCCGCACCGTCCCCCGGGAGGAGCACGACCGGGTCGTCACGGCGTTCGCCGCGGCCTGCCAGTCCGGCGATCTCGCCGCGCTCATCGCGACGCTCGACGAGCACGTCGTCCTCCGCTCCGACGGCGGCGGCATCGTGCGCGCCGCGCGCAACCCGGTCTTCGGCTCGGACCGCGTCGCCCGCTTCGTCCTCGGGGTGATCGAGAAGCAGCCCGAGGTCGACGTCCTGCCGCAGCAGACTCCGGACGGCCTCGGCTTCGCCATGTGGCTCGACGGCCGCATCATCGGCCTCGTCACGCTCGAGGTCGCCGGCGACCTCGTGACGAACCTCCGGCTGCAGCTCAACCCGGAGAAGCTGCGCCTCTGGAACCCGGCCTCGGGCGTGTCGCCCGACTCCGGTCCCTGAGCGATCGGGGCTGGACGGCTCCACTCGGGCCAGGCTCTTGGGGATCGCTGCCCCTCGGTGCCCCTGGAGAGAATCGAACTCCCGACGCCCTCCTTAGGACGGAGGCGCTCTATCCACTGAGCTACAGAGGCGGCTCAGAGAGTGTACCGGGGCGGTCCTCCGACTCGCTTCGCTCGCTCAGGGATCGAGGAGACGGCAACGGGCTACGGCGTCGGGGGCGGGTAGAGGAAGAGCGGGATCGAGCTCGCCTGGATCGTGCGGATGCCGTAGGTGAGCGGCGTCCAGTTGTACTCCTCGATCACGATCGTGCCGTCGTCGTTCACGTCCTGGACATAGGCGACGTGGTTGGCGCCCGCGCCGAACCACGCGACCGAGCCCTCGACCGGCGTCGTGCTCGTCGCCCAGCCGTGCGCGGCCCACGCCTCGCCCCAGTTCGAGGCGTCGCCGCCGTTCGGCGTGAGGTAGCTCCAGTTCATGAGCCACGGCTCGCCGAACGAGCCGGCGTCGCGGTTGAGCCGCCACGCGACGAAGTCGGTGCACTGGCGGATGCCGTACATGAGCGACGACATGTAGCCGCTGCTGTCCTTGTAGGGGTAGTCGTCGGCCGCCGGCCACGAGATCTCGCCCTTCGCGAGGCGGTATGCCGCCGCCATCTGCTCGGCGGTCGGCTCGCTCGGCAGCCCGGTGTACGAGTCGCGCTCCGCGAGCAGCGGGGCCGGTTCGGCCGCCGCGATCCGCAGGCCCTGCGCGTCCTCGGCGACGGAGACCCCGGCCGCCGGCTCGGCATCGGCGAGCGCCGCGCCATCGCCGCGCACGCCCGCATAGGCGGGGAGGGCCACTGCGCCGATGAGTCCGAACGCGATGAGGAACGCGAGGACCTGGCGGCGCATGAACTTCAGGTTACCGCTTATGCCGCGATGAATCCTGGGACGAGGTACTCGTCCCATGCCGGCTGCGAGCGCTCCACGCCGCGGACGAGCCAGGTGGGTCCGTGCGGCGGCCTGGGCTTCAGTCGCAGCGTCCAGCCCATCTCGCTCGGGGTGCGGTCGCCCTTGAGGTTGTTGCACCGGAGGCAGCACGCGACGAGGTTCTCCCAGGAGTCGGCGCCGCCGCGCGAGCGCGGCAGGATGTGGTCGATCGTGGTCGCGGTCCCGCCGCAGTAGCCGCAGCGCTGCGCGTCCCGGCGGAGCACGCCGCGGCGCGAGACCGGCACCTGCCGGTGACCGGGGATGCGCACGTAGTTGCGGAGGATGATGACGCTCGGCATCGCCCAGCTCATCGACTCCGAGCGCACGAGCTGCTGCTCGTCGGCGGCGACGATGCTCGCCTTCTGGTTCATGACGAGGACGAGGGCCCGCTTGAAGGACACGACCGCGAGCGGCTCGTACCCAGCATTGAGGACCAGCGTGCGCATGTCAGCGCGCTCCGCCGGTCCCGCCGGGTATGTGGTCCACCGCCTCAGACTAACCGACACGCCCGAGCGCACGGCGGGAACGGCACGCCGGGCGACGGGCGTTCACGCGCTGTTCTCCCGGGTCACACCGCGACGAAGACGTGCGAGGCCGTCTCGTTCGAGAGCACGATCGGCTCGGCGCCGTCGACCTCGACCCGGATGTCGCGACCCTCGCGCGAGATCGCCGCGGTCGCGCCAGGCAGGATGCCCGCGCCCTTGAGCTGTGCGAGCAGCGCCGGCTCGAACTGCACCGGCTCGGCGAGGCGGCGGACGGTCGCGCGGACCGAGCCCTCCTCCGGCACCGCCGTCGGCACCGGCACGACGCCCTCCATGAACGGCGGCACCGCGACGCCGCCGATCTCCTCGAGCCCCGGGATCGGGTTCCCGTACGGCGACTCGGTCGGCTCGCCGAGCATCGTGTAGAGCCGGCGCTCGACCTGCTCGCTCATCACGTGCTCCCAGCGGCAGGCCTCGTCGTGGACGAGCTCCCAGTCGAGCCCGATGACATCGGCGAGGAGGCGCTCCGCGAGGCGGTGCTTGCGCATGACGTGCACGGCGCGGCGGCGGCCCTCCGGGGTCAGCTCGAGGTGCCGGTCGCCCTCGACCGTCACCAGCCCGTCGCGCTCCATCCTGCTGATCGTCTGGCTGACCGTGGGGCCGGAATGCCCGAGCCGCTCCGAGATGCGGGCGCGCAGCGGCACGATCCGCTCCTCCTCGAGATCGAGGATCGTGCGGAGGTACATCTCGGTCGTGTCGACGAGGTCGGTCACGCGCGCCTCCATTGGTCCGAAGTGAGTAAAGCCTAACGAGACCGTATAGAGCAACGTTCCCAGCCAATAGAATCATCCCTCGTGCCGAGCATCGAGATCCCGAAGAGCCTGCTGCCCGCCGACGGACGATTCGGGTGCGGCCCGTCCAAGGTCCGTCCGGAGCAGCTCGCCCACCTGAACGCGCACGCGGCGATCCTCGGCACCTCGCACCGGCAGGCGCCCGTCAAGGACCTCGTCGGGCGGGTGCGCTCGGGCCTCGCCTCGCTCTTCTCGGCGCCCGACGGCTACGAGATCCTGCTCGGCAACGGCGGCTCGACCGCGTTCTGGGACGCCGCCGCGTTCGGGCTCATCGAGCGGCGCGGCGAGTTCCTCTCCTTCGGCGAGTTCGGCGGCAAGTTCGCCGCGGCCGCGAAGGCGCCGTGGCTCGAGGCGCCGCACGTCGTCAAGGCGGAGCCGGGCTCGCGCGCGGACATCGAGGCCGTCGAGGGCGTCGACATCGTCGCCTACCCGCAGAACGAGACCTCGACCGGCGTCATGGCGCCCGTCGTCCGCGCCGCGGTCGACGGCGCGCTCACCGTCGTCGACGCGACGAGCGCGGCGGGCGGCATCGCGTTCGACCCGAACGCCGTCGACGTCTACTACTTCGCGCCGCAGAAGAACTTCGCCTCGGACGGCGGCGTGTGGTTCGCCCTCGCCTCGCCCGCCGCGATCGAGCGGATCGAGCGGATCGCCGCCTCGGGCCGCTACATCCCGGACTTCCTCTCCCTGAAGCAGGCGGTCGACAACTCGCGGCTGAACCAGACGCTGAACACCCCGGCGGTCGCGACGCTGCTGCTGATGGAGGCCCAGCTCGACTGGCTGCTCGCGAACGGCGGGCTCGGCTGGGCGGACGCGCGCACGCGCGAGTCCTCGGGCCTGCTCTACGCCTGGGCGGAGTCGGTCGACTACGCGACGCCGTTCGCTGCGAACCCCGAGCACCGCTCGCAGGTGGTCGCCACGATCGACTTCGCGGACGCCGTCGACGCCGCGGCGGTCGCGAAGGCGCTGCGGGAGAACGGCGTCGTCGACACCGAGCCGTACCGGAAGCTGGGACGCAATCAGCTGCGCATCGCGACGTTCACCGCGATCGAGCCCTCGGACGTGCGGGCGCTCATCTCCTCGATCGAGTACGTCGTCGAGCGCCTCTAGGCGGTTCCGCCGGCCCCGGAGGCGCGCAGCGCCGTCTCGAAACCAGCCGGCCACTCGTGGGGGTTTCGAGACGGCCGCCCCAGGCGGCCTCCTCAACCGACGAAAGACTTCTCCCGCTGGTTGAGGAGGCGCGCAGCGCCATCTCGAAACCAGCTGCCCGATCGTGGGGGTTTCGAGACGGCCGCCACAGGCGGCCTCCTCAACCGACGAAAGACTTCTCCCGCTGGTTGAGGAGGCGCGACAGCGCCGTCTCGAAACCAGCCCGCGCTCAGTCGTCGTCGCCCGGGTCGTCCAGGTCGTCGATGTCGACGCCGTCGATGTCGCCGCCGTGCGTGATCGCGGTGAACTCGTCGTCGTCGTCGTCGTCGTCGTCGTCGTCGTCGTCGTCGTCGTCGTCGAGGGCATCATCGTCCTCGTCGTCCGCATCGAGCGCGTCCTCGTCGAGCGCGTCCTCCTCGTCGAGCGGCTCGACCTCGTCCTCGCCGGAGACCTCGCCGGCCTCCGCCGCCTCGGCCGCGACCGCCGCCTGCTGCGCCTGCCACTCCGCGAGCCGCACCGACCACGGCACCCACTCGGGCGCGAGCAGGGCGTCCTCGCCGGGGCCGAGGCCCAGCTCGCGCCCCGTCGACTCGGCACCCTCGACCTGCGCGACGCTCACCACCCAGGACCAGCCGCGGTAGCCCGGCTGCGCGCTGGCGAACACGACGTCGGTCACGCCCTCGGCGTCCTCGCGGGCGAGCTCGGCAAGACGATCCCCGACGTGCTCCGACCGGGTGATCTCGGCGAGCGCCGCCCGCGCGAGCCCCTCGTGCGACACTCAGGCGTCCAACTCGTCGGCGACCCGGCGCAGCATCGCCGCGATCTTGCCGCCGTGCGCCTTGTCCGGGTAGCGTCCGCGCTTGAGGCCCGCGCCGATCGAGTCGAGCAGCTTGACCAGGTCCTCGACGATGACCGCCATGTCGTCGGCGGGCTTGCGCTGGGCACGGCTCACGCTCACGGGCGCCTCGAGCACGCGCACGGAGAGCGCCTGCGCACCCTTGCGCCCCTCGGCGACGCCGAACTCGAGGCGGGAGCCGCTCTTCACGGTCGTGCCCGCCGGGATCGCCGAGGCGTGGAGGAAGACCTCCGTGCCGTCATCCGACTGGATGAAGCCGAAGCCCTTGTCCTCGTCGTAGAACTTCACCCGTCCGGTGGGCATCGCGCGACTCCTCGGTTCTGCACGGCGGCCTCCGTGCGGGCACCAGCCTACCCGCCGCAGCCGCGCCGCAGGAGGGGCGGCGGCCCGCGCGACCGCTATCCTGATCGAATGGCGAAGACGAGCGGCGGCGACTCGATGGGGAGCTCCCCCATCAGCGACAGCCGGCTGGACCGGGTGCTC
>Ga0182737_1000241_pt1 | contig 93290 bp, 78 predicted proteins | sample eDN5th30CBELigOP_FD_128878 | JGI IMG/M metagenome (GOLD analysis project Ga0182737, IMG submission 128878) | Enriched Organic Plus compost microbial communities from Emeryville, California, USA - eDNA 5th pass 30_C BE-Lig OP (version 2) (version 2) ... | reverse complement strand
CTCGACCGCGGCCTTCAAAGCCAACCCGAGGGAACGGCCACCTGCCTGCATCGGCCGGGATGCGCATCCCGGCCGATGCAAGCAAGTAAACCACATCTCATCCACACAAGCCCGAGGATGACGACGGAGAGGTGAGAGAGAGGGAGAGGGAGAGGGAGAGGGTAGGGGAGTGGAACGACCCCATAGGCATTCCCAAAATGAAAAAGGGCGTGCCCGCTTCCGCCGGCACGCCCTTTTTTGATGGCCTTGCCGCTTACGTCCGCGGCTTCAGGTTCTCCGGGTCGTAGAGCGGCTTGTAGCCGATGCCGGCCACCTCGACCGGATAGGTCTCGTCGAAGTACGAGATGTTGAGCTTGCGGCCTTCCTGGCAATAGGCCCACGGCAGGTAGGCGAGCGCGATGTTCTTGCCGATAGTCGGGCCGAAGGCGATGGAGGTCGTGTAGGAGCGGCGGCCGAGTTCGTCGACCAGCACCTCGCCCGTCTCCGGGTCCATGACCGGCAGGTTGCCGAGCGGGTAGCGCTTCACGCCGTTCCTGTCGGTGTTCTCCGTCATGACGAGCGTGCAGAGCATGGCGGGCTGGTGGTCGCGCGCCTTGTATTCGAGGTGCTTGGCCTTGCCGCGGAAATCGGCTTCCTTGACCTTCGGGCGGGCAAGGTCGGCCTCGATGAGGTTGTACTGGGTGAGAAGGTCGGCGTTCTGGAGGCGCAGGCTCTTTTCCATGCGGCGCGAGTTGGCATAGGTCTCGACGCCGAAGGCCATGACGCCGGTGGCGCGCAGCGCATCCCAGACGGCAAGGCCGTCCTCGTACTTCATGTGCAGCTCCCAGCCCTGCTCGCCGACATAGGAGATGCGGAAGGCGGTGACGGGCTTGCCGGCGATCTCGATCTGCTTGATCGCGGCGAAGGCGAAGTTCTCCTGGTCGAGACCGGCCGGGTCCGCCACCACCTTCTTGAGCGTCTCGCGGGCGTTCGGGCCCCAGATGCCGATGGTGATGAACTTCTCCGAGACGTCGGTGATGGTGACGTCGAGGCCGCGGTCCTCGGCGACGCGCTTCATGTAGTGGAAGTCGCGCGGGCCGGCATCGGCGCCGTTGACGAGGCGGCAGCGGTCCGCCATGCGGAAGACGGTGAAGTCGGCCCGCACCATGCCCTCGTCGTCGAGGAAGTGGGTGTAGATGCCCTTGCCGACATTGCCGTCGCCGCCGATCTTCGCCGCGCAGAGCCATTCCAGAAGCTCGACGTGGTCGGGGCCTTCGATATCGACCATGTGGAAATGCGAGAGGTTGACGATGCCGCAATCCTCGCTCATCGCCAGATGCTCGGCATTGGAGACGCGCCAGAAGTGGCGGCTGTCCCATTCGTTCTCGCGCACCGGCACGCGGTCGCCGTATTTTTCCAGAAGATGCTCGTTGGCCTTGTAGCCGTGGGCGCGCTCCCAGCCGCCGAGCTCCATGAAGTAGCCGCCGAGTTCCACTTCGCGCTCGTAGAAGGGCGAGCGCTTGACGCCCCGGCCGCTGGCATAGGGCTCGCGCGTGTGGACGGCCGGGAAGTAGATCTTCTGCGCAGCCTCGAAGGTGCGGCCCTCGATGAACTTCTCTTCGAGCTGGTGCGGGTAGAAGCGTGCGTAATCGATCGAGTTGTGGTCGATCTCCGTGCGGCCGTCCGTCATCCAGTCGGCGATGAGCTTGCCGTAGCCGGGGCCGTCCTTGACCCAGATGGCGACGCAGTACCAGAGCCCGCGCACCTTCTGGCTCTCGCCGCAGGAGGGCCCGCCGGCGGCGGAGACCTGCAGCAGGCCGTTGAACGAATGGCCCTCGTTATAGCCGAGCTCGCCGAGGATCGGCGTCAGCTCCATCGCCTTTTCGAGCGGCTCGATGATCTGCTCCATGTCGAGGTCGCGCTGCGAGGGCGAAAGGCGCGCCTCGTGCTTTTCGAGAATGTCGCGCGGGTGGCAGAGACGCGGATTGGTGGTCTCGTAGTAGCCCCACTCGATCTGGCCGCCCTCGGTGGTCTTCGGGTCGCCCGTATCGCGCATATAGGCGGAGTTGCCCTGGTCGCGCAAAAGCGGGAAGCCGATCTCCTTGCCGGTGCCCTCGAACGCGTTGTACGGGCCGAAGAAGGTCAGCGGATGGTCGACCGGCATGACCGGCAGGTCCTCGCCGACCATTTCGGCGATGAGGCGGCCCCAGATGCCGGCGCAGACGATGACGTGGTCCGCCATGATCGTGCCGCGATGGGTGACGACGCCCTTGATATGGCCGTTCTCTACGAGGAGCGAGGTCGCAGGCGTGTTGCCGAAGACCTGTAGCTTGCCGGATTTCTCGGCAGCGTCGACCAGCTTGCCGGCGACGGTCTGCGAGCGGGGAATGACGAGGCCGGCGTCGGGGTCGAAGAGGCCGCCCTGCACCTGGTCTTCCTCGATCAGCGGGAACATGTCCTTGATCTCGGACGGCGAGACATAGTGCGCGCGCGTGCCGAAGGCCTTGGCGGAGGAGAGCTTGCGCTTGATCTCTTCCATCCATGTATCGTCGCCCGTGCGGGCGACTTCGAGGCCGCCGATGCGGGCGTAGTGGCCCATCTTCTCGTAGAAATCGATGGAATACTGGGTCGTCCAGACCGAAAGGTAGTCGTGGCTCGTCGTGTAGCAGAAGTCCGAGGCATGCGCCGTCGAACCGATGTCGGTCGGGATGCCCGACTTGTCGATGCCCACGATATCGTCCCATCCGCGCTCGATGAGATGATGGGCGATGGATGCGCCCACGATGCCGCCCAGACCGATGATGACGACATTCGCCTTTTGCGGAAACTCTGCCATTCTTGAGACCCCAATGAGAATTTGCGGCCGATTTTAGGGCCTCGCCCGGCGCCTGTGCAGCCTGTCTGCGACTCGTCCGCGACCAGTTCCGACAGTCTCCCGAGCAAGTCCCGGACCGGCGGCACGACCCTAGCGGATCGCCGGGGCGGTGCAACGCTTTTCGACCGGATCTCGGCAGGCCGAAGGAACGGGCCTTTTACCCATGCGTCAGTTGCATGGTTGGCGTGCCGACTTGGCGCTGTTTCGCATCGCAGCATCGACGTATAAAGCACCCATCGAAAGACGCGGCGCCACGGATCGGTGCCGAACAGAGAGCCTCAGGAAAGGGGATCATCATGAACATGGCACGTTCCTTCAGCAATTGGCGCAAGTACCGTCAGACCATCAACGAACTCGACCGCATGACCGCCCGCGAACTCAGCGATCTGGGCATCGAGCGCTCGCAGATCAAGGCCGTCGCCCGCGCTGCCGTCGGCTTCTGAGCCAAGACACCGCAAGCCGGAAATTCCTGGAACGCCCGCCCTCCGGCGGGCGTTTTTGCATGTGCGAAGAAGCGAAGGCCGGCCAGGCCGATTCGGCATGTTTGAGGCATACGCCAAGCGCATAACGCATAGCTGCCTTGCAAAACGATGCCTATGAAATAATCAGGAATCGCGTATAGTCATACTTATCGAAACAACGTACCTCCTCCCACGAAGTTTCGATGTTGCAGAAGGTCTACTCCTCCTCCCAAGACCGACTGCGGGAATGGCGACACTCCTCCTCCCAGTCGCCATTCGGTTCTATCGGAAAGCCTGCCGCCTCCTCCTCCCGCGGCAGGCTTTTCCATTTCAGGACCCAATTTCCCCGATCAGAAGACAGAACGGCAGCGGACGGGCCCGGCCTGGTGGCCATGCCGCGTGTGCGCAGAACGACGAATGCCCGGGGCAGGCCCGGGCATGATGCGGTTCTTCGCGGGAAGCCGTGATTCGCCTCAGGCGACGTTTCGCAGCGGCGCCTTTCCGGACTGGCGGACGGCGGCCGGAATCTGCCGCAGCACTTCCAGCGCCAGCGCGCGGGCGTTCTCCTGCGCCTTGTCGAGGTTGCTGATGCGTTTCGCATCCATCGAATAGAGCGTGCCGGCGCAGCCGAAGATGTCGCGGAAGGCGGCACGCTCGATGATCGGCGTTTCGAGCAGGTGCACGCGGCGGGCGGCGAGCAGGTCCTTCACCGCCTGCATGGCGCGCGTCGTCACCATCGAGTTGACGCGGGTGAGCACGACGGAATGGCGGATGCGGATATCGGCCTTGTCTTCCAGGTATTGCAGCAGCTCGATGACGTTCGCCCCGCCCTGGGCGTCCATGGCCGAACCCTGCACGGGAATCAGCACGTAGTCGGCATGGCCGACGGCCTTGGCGAGCAGCGAGCTGCGCGAGCCGGGCAGGTCGACGAGCACGAAATCGGCGCGCGCCTTTTCCTCTGCCACCTGCCGGTCGATGGTGCTCATCGTCACATAGGGCACGACGGAAAGGCGGCCGCCGACGAGGCTGCCGGAGTTCTCGTACCAGCGGGTGATCCAGTGCTGCGGGTCGGCGTCGAGCACCGAGACGCGGAAGCCGAGGCGGGCAAGCTCGGTGGCGAGCAGCAGCACGGCGGTGGTCTTGCCGGCGCCGCCCTTGGTGTTGGCGAAGGTGATGACGGGCATGAGGCTCCCCGGAGGGTTGGCGAGCCGGTCATCGCTCGGAAGGAAGCACCCTGCATGGTGCGCCCCCATCCTCGCCAATCATGGTTAACAGCCGGTGAAAAAACGCCTATCGGCGCCGGTCGGCGGCGAGGATTTCCCGGGCGATCTGGTCGAGCGGCAGGATCTTGTCGACCCCGCCATGGGCGATCGCCTCCTTGGGCATGCCGAAGACGACGGAGGAGGCCTCGTCCTGCGCCACGGTATAGGCGCCGGCCTGGTGCATCTCGGCCATGCCGCGCGCGCCGTCGTCGCCCATGCCGGTCATGATGACGCCCATGGCGTTGCCGCCGGCCGCGCGCGCGGCGGAGCGGAAGAGCACGTCGACGGAGGGCCGGTGGCGCGAGACGAGGGGGCCTTCGCGCACCGCGACATGGTAGCGCGCGCCCTGCCGCTCCAGCATCATGTGGCGGTCGCCGGGGGCGATCAGCACATGCCCGCGCAGGACGGGATCGCCATGCACGGCCTCCTTGACCTCCATCTCGCACAGGCTGTTCAGCCGCTTTGCGAAGGCGGCGGTGAACTTTTCCGGCATGTGCTGGACGATGACAATGCCGGGGGAATTGGCCGGCAACTGCTCCAGCAGCACGCGCAGCGCCTCCGTGCCGCCCGTCGAGGCGCCGATGCAGGCGACCATTTCGGTCGTCTTGGCCATGGCGCGCCCGCTCGGCGGCGGCAGCACGGCATCGGCGGTGAGCTTCGCGCTCGGCCCGCTCGAGGCGGCGGCGGCGCGCCGGTTCGTGCCGAGCCGGGCGACGGCCGCGCCCTTCACCGCCTCGCGGATGCGCGTGCCCGATTCGGCAAGATGGTCCGCCGCGCCGATCCGCGGCTTGAGGATGATGTCGACGGCGCCGGCCTCCAGCGCCTGCATCAGCGTCTCGGAGCCCTCCTCGGTCAGCGAGGAGCACATGACGACGGGGATCGGCCGCTGCGACATGATCTTGCGCAGGAAGGTGATGCCGTCCATGCGCGGCATCTCCACGTCGAGCGTGATGACGTCGGGAATTTCCTCCTGGATCTTCCGCGCTGCCATGAAGGGGTCGGAGGCCGCGCCCATCACCTCGATTTCCGGATCCTCCTCCAGAACGCGGGTCAGCGCCTGGCGCACGCTCGCCGAGTCGTCGATGATGAGGACGCGGATCTTTTTTCCGGGCAGGGGCATTCAGATCTTCTTGAAAACCGTGTTGGCGACCTGGCGCACCGGCAGGCTGATGCCGGTGACCGTTTCGGAATGGCCCACATAGAGGAAGCCCCCGGGGGCGAGGCAGTCGCACAGCCGCGACAGCACCTTGGCCTGCGTCGGCTTGTCGAAATAGATGAGCACGTTGCGGCAGAAGATCATGTGCATGGGATCGCCCACCCTGTAGGCGCTGTCCATGAGGTTCATGCGCGCAAAGCCGATGGCCGAGCGCAGGCGCGGATGGATGCGCACCTCGCCCCGCCCGGCATCGCGCGAGACCATCACGTAGCGCCGCTGCATCTCCGCCGGCACCGGCTGGATCATGTCGCGCGGATAGACGCCGCGGCGGGCCGCGCCAAGCACGTCCGTCGAAAGGTCCGTGGCGAGGATGCGGTAGTCGATGCCCGACCGGCTCTCGACGAAATCCTGCATCACCATCGCCATCGTATAGGGCTCGGCGCCGATGGAGCAGGCCGCGCTCCACAGGCGCAGCCGCCGGTGGCCGGCCGCCGCAAGCTCCGGCAGGCCGACCTGCTCCATGAACTCGAAATGCTTGGGCTCGCGGAAGAAGTCCGTCTTGTTCGTCGTCACGGCGTCGATGAGGAAGATCGCCTCCTTCTCGATGCCGCCGTGCTTGAAGAGATAGTCGCAATAGGCGTTGAAGCTGGGAATGCCAGTCGCCCGGAGGCGCCGCCGCAGGCGGCCCTCCAGCATCGTCAGCTTGGTGATCGGCATCTTGATGCCGCTGTAATCGTAGATATAGCGCGACAGGGCCTCGAAATTCCGGCTGCTCAGGCCGTCTTCGCTCACCTGCGCCCGCAATGCTGCTCCCACACCCGTTCTCCCGGTCTTTTATGCGGTGGCGGCGAGGCGGCCCGCCGAGCCCATCATCGCCACTTCCGCGCCGGAGAAGAGCCGCGCAAGATCGACGATGACGACGAAGCCGCCGTTGCGGCGCACCACGCCTGCAATGTAGTCGGAGGGCCAGCGCACGCCGATGTCCGGCGCGCCCTCGATCTCCTCGTCCCGAAAGGGAACGACCTCGTAGACTCGGTCGGCGACGAGGCCGAGGGTGAGGATTTTCTCGCCGATCGGCACGTCGAGCACGAGCGCCCGCGTGTGCGGGGTCTTCTCGGTCTTCGACATGCCGAGGCGAAGGCGCAGGTCGATCACCGGCACGCCCTGGCCGCGCACGTCCCGAAGCCCCAGCAGGTAATCCGGCCCGTGCGGGATCTTGAAGGCGTCCTCGTGGTCGAGGATTTCACGCACGACCGAGACGGGCACCGCGAAGACCTCGTTGTCGAGCGAGAAGGTGACGTACTGGGATTCGGAGGACGTGCCGGCCATGATCAAGCGCTTTCCCTGAAGTCTGCGTCGTCGGCGTCCGGGCCGCCCATCGACATGTCGAGGGCAAAGCCGCGGGCGCGGGCCTGCTGGGCGTTGACGCTGTTGTCGGACTTGCGAACGGCCGAGGCGGCGGGCTTTGCGGCCGGGCGCGCGGCGTGGGATGCCGGGCGATGCTGGGCTGCGGCCGGGACGCCGGAGGCGCGGTCGACGCGGAAGAAGGCGATGGAGGTCTGGAGTTCCTCGGCCTGGGCGGCGAGTTCCTCCGACGTGCCGGACATCTCTTCCGAGGCGCCGGCGTTCTGCTGGGTCACCTTGTCGAGCTGCTGGATCGCCTCGTTGATCTGCGAGGCGCCGATATCCTGCTCGCGGCAGGCGGCGGAAATCTCGGAAACCAGTTCGGCGGTCTTGCGGATGTCCGGCACCAGCCGGTTCAGCATCTCGCCCGCTTCCGTCGCGACGGAGACCGTCTGGCCGGAGAGCGTGCTGATCTCGGCGGCGGCCGCCTGGCTGCGCTCGGCGAGCTTGCGCACTTCCGACGCGACGACGGCAAAGCCCTTGCCGTGCTCGCCGGCGCGGGCGGCCTCGACGGCCGCGTTGAGGGCGAGAAGGTCGGTCTGGCGGGCGATCTCCTGCACGATGGAGATCTTCTCGGCAATGGTGCGCATGGCGCCGACAGCGCGGCCGACCGCCTCGCCGGAGGCCTCGGCATCCTTGGCGGACTGGCGGGCGATCTTCTCGGTCTGGGCGGCGTTGTCGGCGTTCTGCTTGATGTTCGCGGCCATCTCCTCCATCGAGGCGGAAGCCTCTTCGGCGGAGGAGGCCTGTTCCGTCGCACCCTGCGAGAGCTGCTCGGAGCTTGCCGAGAGCTCCTGGCTGCCGGAAGAGACGTTGTTGGCGGCCGAGAGCGCGTCTGCAACGACGCCGCGCAGGCGTTCAACCATGCTTTCGAGCGAAAGGCCGAGCGTGTCCTTGCCGGAAAGCGGCTTCGGCGTGACGGTGAGGTCGCCGTTGGCGATCTGGTCGGCGATGGTTGCTGTGTTGCGCAGGTTGCCGGTCATCACGTTGATCGTGTCGACGAGGTCCTTGATCTCGTCGTTCGTCTTGACCTCGACGCTCTTGTCGAGATCGCCGACGGCGACGGCTTCGGCGACGTCGCGGATCTTGCGCAGGCCGCTATTGATGCCGAGCGCGATCCAGACGGCAGCGCCGGTGGAAAGGATAAAGGCGGCAAGCGCGAGCGTGATGAGCGTGTAGAACGCCGTGTCGTAGCTGGCATCGGCCACGCTGTCGGAATTCGTGATGGCCGCTTCGGTCAGGGCGGAAAGGCCCTTGGTCATCTCGTCGAGCTTGTCGGCGGCGACGGAGCCTTCGGTCTGGTTGACCTCCAGCGCCAGCTCGCGCTGGCCGGACGCCATGAGCGCGATGATCCTGTCGTTGATGGCGACGTAGTCGTCCCAGAAATCGCGGATGTTCTGCCACTTGGCCTTGAATTCGCCGGTCGCGTCGTTCTCGCCCTCGTTGAGGGCCTTCTCGAAGGCTTCGCGTTCGGCGGCAATGGTCGCCTTCGCCTTGTTGGTGCGCTCGAGCGAGTTGGCCATCAGCAGGTCGCCCTCGGCAAGGCCGAGGCCGTCGAAGGCGGCCGCAAGGTCGTTGGCGTAGTCGTCCTGCTCGATCGGGCCCTCGATGAGGTCGTTGCGCAGCGTGTTCATCGCGTCGAGCTCGCGGATGCCGATGCCGGCCGAAAGGCAAAGAAGGGCAATCAGGAAGCCGAAGGCAAGGCCCAGCTTCAGTTTGATGGTGAGGCGCATCCCGGAATCTCCTTGTCGCAGATGCCTGTTAAGGGCGGAGCGGCCGCGACCGCGGCGCTCCCATGCGTGAAGACCGATACACTCACCCTTCCGCGGGCTGCCATGCAGCCCTTGCGCCGGCGCCTACATGCGCCGGGTTGACTGGCGCAGCGCGTCCGTTGCCGGACGCGCCGCCATGACGATGATCAGGCGCTTTCGCGGAAGTCCGCGTCGTCGGCGTCCGGGCCGCCCATCGACATGTCGAGGGCAAAGCCGTTGGTGCGCGTTGCCTTGGCCGTTACCGGCGCCGGGCGCTGGGCCGGTGCTGCGGCGGGGCGCTTGACGGGGGCGGAGGTCGCCATCTTCGCGGCGGTGGCGCGCAGCTTGTCGGCGTGGCTCGGCTCCTTGCGGCCGACGGCGGCGCTGTCGACGCGGAAGAAGGCGATGGAGGCCTGAAGCTCCTCGGCCTGGGCGGCGAGCTCTTCCGAGGTCGCCGACATTTCTTCCGAGGCGCCGGCGTTCTGCTGGGTCACCTTGTCGAGCTGCTGGATCGCCTCGTTGATCTGCGAGGCGCCGATATCCTGCTCGCGGCAGGCGGCGGAGATTTCCGAGACCAGTTCGGCGGTCTTGCGGATGTCCGGCACCAGCCGGTTCAGCATCTCGCCGGCTTCCGTGGCGACGGAAACCGTCTCGCCGGAAAGGGCGCTGATCTCGGCGGCGGCCGCCTGGCTGCGCTCGGCGAGCTTGCGCACTTCCGAGGCGACGACGGCAAAGCCCTTGCCGTGCTCGCCGGCGCGGGCCGCCTCGACGGCGGCGTTGAGGGCGAGAAGGTCGGTCTGGCGGGCGATCTCCTGCACGATGGAGATCTTTTCCGCGATCGTGCGCATCGCCGTGACGGCGCGCCCGACGGCAAGGCCCGAGGCTTCCGCGTCCTTGGAGGACTGGCGGGCGATCTTCTCGGTCTGGGCGGCATTGTCGGCGTTCTGCTTGATGTTGGAGGCCATCTCTTCCATCGAGGCGGAGGCCTCTTCGGCGGAGGAGGCCTGTTCCGTCGCGCCCTGCGAGAGCTGCTCGGAGCTTGCCGAGAGTTCCTGGCTGCCGGAGGAGACGTTGTCGGAGGCCGAGAGCGCATCGGCGACGACGCCGCGCAGGCGTTCGATCATCGTGTTGACGTGGCCGAGCAGGTCGCCGATCTCGTCGCGGGTGGTGATGTCGGCAAAGCGCGAGAGGTCGCCGTCCGCCACGTTCTGCACGGCGCCGACGGCACGGCCGAGGCCGCGGTTGATCGACAGCACGATCCAGAAGGCGGCGACGCCGGCGATCACGAAGGCGATGGACGCAACGGCGATCATGATCGTGCGGGTGCTCGCATACTGCGCCTCGGCCTGGTCGTCGGCCTCCTGAAGGCGGGATTGCTCGAGATCGACCACTTCGGCGAGCAGGGCGTCGATATCGGTTGCGACGATGCGCGCTTCCGACGACGAAACGCGAAGGGCGCCCGCGGCATCGCCCGCCAGCATCATGCTGCGGATACGGTCGTCCTGCTGGCGGAACCGTGCGGTGAGCGCGTCGAGCTTGGTCCAGAAGGCCTTGCCCTGCTCGGTCGCCTTGGCCGTCACGTCCTGAAAGGCCGTGTCGAAGTCGGCGCGGGCCTTGTCGCTGACCGCGATGTACTTGTTCGTCTCGGCGGTGCTGGCAGAAGACAGCATGTTCTTCTGCTGGCGGATCTGCTGGAGCTGCAGGATGTTGAGTTCCTGCGCAAGGCTGAGGCGCGCGGCCGGGCCCGTGATGACGTGGCCGAGCGTATCGTTGAGGGCGCCGAGGTTCACGATGCCGTAGCCGGCGGTGCCCGCCAGGATGGCCATGATGAAGCCGAAGGCCAGGAACAGTTTGAGTTTGATGGTGAAGCGCATGGGTCTCTCCTCGGGGCCTAGTTCGGCGCTTGGGTCGTGCCGGCGCGGTCTTTCCTTGAGGAGAAGATCGCGTGCAGGTTCGGGACGATGATGAATTCGCCGCCGCGCTTGACGAGGCAGCTTATGTAGTCGGCGCGCCAGCGCATGCCCACGCTCGGCGGCGCTTCGCTGGCAAGGCGCGGAAGCATGGTGACTTCGTTGACCTTGTCGGTGCGGATGCCGATCAGCGTCGGTTCGTCGTCGAGGTCGAGTTCGATGACGATGATGCGGCTGTCGATGGTGGTGTCCGTGGCGTCCATGCCGAAGGCGAGGCGGATGTCGGCGAGCGGGATCACCTTGCCGCGGAAGTTGATGACGCTGGAAACGAAGGGCTTGCTGCCGGGAACATGGGTTTCCGGCAGGAGATCGAGGATTTCCTGTACCACGATCGCCTCGATGGCGAAGGTCTCGCCGTTGAGGTTGAAGGTGAGGACGGACAGGTCCTCCTCCTCGCCCCAGATCGCGTCGTAGTCGATTTTCCGTGCTGCTTCGCTCATCCTGCCGCGCGCAATTGCGCCTCCTGGTGCTGGCCGGCTGCGACCAGGTGTGTGACGTCGAGGATCAGCGCGACGCTGCCGTCCCCGAGGATGGTCGCGCCCGAGAAGGTGGCGACGTCATGGTGCAGCTTGGACATGGATTTGATGACCGTCTGGTGGTCGCCGATGATCTGGTCGACGACGAGGCCCACCCGCTCGGCGCCCGTCGAGATGACGACCACCTTCTGGTGCGGATCGGGCTCGGTGCCGGTGCGGAAGAGCTCGCGCAATCTCAGGAACGGCACGAGGCTGTCGCGCAGCGAGATGAAGGAGCGCCCGCGCGAGCGCAGGTCGTCTTCGAGCGAGAGTTCCAGGCATTCCTCGACCGCCGAGAGCGGGATGACGTAGCACCCCTGCCCGACGCGCACGAGCAGGCCGTCGATGATGGCGAGCGTCAGGGGAATGCGCAGCGACACTTCCGAGCCGTCGCCCGGCTTGCTGGTGATGTCGATCGCCCCGCGCAGCGCCTCCACCGTCTTCTTCACCACGTCCATGCCGACGCCGCGGCCGGAAAGGTTGGTGACGGTCTGGGCGGTGGAAAAGCCGGGCTGGAAGATGAGCTGCAGCAGCTCCTGGTCCATCAGCATCGCGCCCGGCTGGATGAGGCCGGAGGCCTCCGCCTTGGCGCGCACGCGCTCGCGGTTGATGCCGCGCCCGTCGTCCTTGATGGTGATGATGACCTCGCCGCCCGTCTGGTGCGCCGAGAGGATGACCTTGCCCTTCGGCTCCTTGCCGGCGGCGATGCGCTCCTCGGGCTTTTCCAGGCCGTGGTCGATGGAATTGCGCACGAGATGGACGAGCGGATCGGCGAGCCGGTCGATGACCGTCTTGTCGACCTCCGTGCTCTCGCCCTCGGTGACAAGCTCGATCTCTTTGCCGGTCTCGCGCGAAAGATCGTGCACGAGGCGGCGGAAGCGGCTGAAGAGGCTGGCGACCGGCATCATGCGCAGCACCATCATCGTGTCGCGCAATTCGCCGGAAAGCCGCTCGATCTCTTCCGAGACGGAACGAAGGCCGAGGTCCGCGGCCGTGCCGGCAAGCTGGGTGAGGCGCGACTGGGCGATGACGAGCTCGCCGACACGGTCCATCATCTCGTCGAGCCGTTCGGCCGGAACGCGCACGTTCTCCGCCGACTTCGCCTGCTTGGAATCGCTCACGGCCTGCGCGGCCGGCGCCTCGCGCTCGGCGGGCTTTGCCGCGGGCGCTTCCGCGGGGGCGGGAGCCGGCTGTTCGACGGCGATCTCGGTGATCTCCAGCTCCATATCGTCCATGACGAAGATGAAGACGTCCTCGATGTCGCTGCGCGGCTTTTCGCTCCTGAGCGTCACGTCCCAGGCAAGATGGATGTCGCGCGGGTCGAGCGCGGCGAGCGGCGGTACCTTTCCGGCGTCCGCGACGATGCGGCATTCGCCGAGGTCGCGCATCTCGTCGAGAAGGCCGAGCGGGTTGGTGCCGTTCGCCATGGCATTGGCCGGCAAGCTGAAGCGGATGCGCCATTCGCGCATGCCGCCGGCGGCTTGTGCGGCGGGCGCGGAAACCGCAGCGGCAGCCGCGACGGCCGGGGCAGGAGCGCCCGCGCCGCCGTTGACGGCCCGGTGCAGGTTGTCGAGCAGGGTCGCGCTCATCGCGTCGTGGTCGCCGTTCGGCGTTTCCAGCAGCGCGCGCATGTGGTCCTGCGCGGAAAGGACCGCGGAGACCAGTTCGTGCGTCGCGGGCACGTCGCCCTTGCGCACCCGGTCGAAGGCGGTCTCGCAATGGTGGGTGAAGGCGGCCAGCGCGTCGAAGCCGAACATCGCGCCGGAGCCCTTGAGCGTGTGCAGCCCGCGGAACACGGCGTCGATCCGGTCGCGGTCGTCGAGGCTGCGCGTCAGGTCAAGAAGGCCGGACTCGATCTGTTCCAGCAGTTCGGCCGCTTCTGTCCGGAAGACGGAGATCGGGTCCGGGTTGCTCATTTTCCGAGGACCTTCCTGGCGATCTTGACGAGGCTTTCCGGGTCGAACGGCTTGGTGAGCCAGCCCGTGGCGCCGGCGGCCTTCGCCTGCGCCTTCAGCTCGCCGTCGGATTCGGTGGTGAGGAAGATGACCGGCACGCCCGTATGCGCGGGCAGCTTGCGCAGCTCGCGGATCATGGTGAGGCCGTCCATGTTCGGCATGTTGAGGTCGGTGACGACGAGGTCGTATTCGCCGGCCTTCAGCTTGTTGAGGCCGTCGAGGCCGTCGACCGCCTCTTCCACCGTGTAGCCGGCATTGCCGAGCGTCACCCGCGTCGTCAGGCGGATGCTGGCGGAATCGTCGACGGTCAGGATTTTTGCGGTCATCAATTCTTCTCCTGATGCAACCAGAAATGTGCGGCCTCGGGCGTCATCGCGTCGAGGAAGCCGCCACGCTTCAGCACGTCGTAAAGGTCGCCCGCGACCGGGCGGGCAAGTAGAAGGCGGCCTTCGCCGGCTTCCGCCTGCTTGCGGGCGGACACGACGAGCTGCACGAAGCTGAGATCGACCTGTGCCTCTTCGTCGATATCAAGTACCGCGGTCGAATTATTGTTCATGAAGTCCAGGATCATCTCCCGGACAGCCGATATATTCTTGATCGTGAGCGACGCCGGTAAGGTTAACGGCGCGTCACCGGGCAGGGTGATGGACATGGCGGCCCCGGTAGTCCTTCTGACACAGAGTATTTCCCGCGTCAGAATCGCCGATCAGGTTTAATGAACGGTAAATCCCGGTTGAGTCTTTCAGCCCATGGTAGTCGGCGGGCAAGCGATGCAACGCCTGACGTTACGGAAGGGAAATAGGATAAATTATTATTGTTAAAAGGTAATCTTAAAAGTTAGATATAAGTGATATCATTTATAAATCCCTAATTCTGAGGGTGCCTGCATCCCGCGGTAGAAGGGCCCGAACCGGGCTTGACAGGCCCCGTTTTACTTTATGAGAAATCGCGAATTTACTGGCCGTTACCTTGTTGCCCCATAGGCTTCGGGCAGGATTTCTTGCGGATGGGGTATGGCGTGTCAGGAGCAGCAAGCGTAGCGCGGGTGGAGCGGCAGACGGCGGAGACGGATCTCGTCTCGCGCCTCGAAGGCGCCCGGTCCCGCATCGAGCAGCGTTTCCTCGATGGTGGCGTCGTGCTCCTGTCCGTTCTGGACGTGCTGAACCGGCTGGTTGCATCGCTGGAGAACCTTTCCGGCTCGCTCGACGAGGAGACCGCCGCGGCGACGACCGGCCGGCTGACGGCCACCGTCGAGCGGCTCACCGCCCTGCCGGGCATCGAGGAGACGCGCCAGCAGCGCCTTGCCGCCGTCGCCGTCACGGAAAAGTCGCTCGGCGGCTACATCGCGACCATGCAGGAGACGCTGCGCTATCTGCGCACCTTCGCCACCACCGCCAAGATCACCGGCGCGGCCATCCCCGATTTCGCCGGTTTCGCCGAGGAGATCCTTGAGCGTATCCAGTTCGGCACGCGCGAGGTCAACGCGCTCGGCGCGAAGATTTCCACGCTCGCCGGCGTGATCGGCGCGGCCTCGGCCGGCGGCGGGGAGGCGCTGGAGCGCTTCCGCCGCAGCGTGCCCGATATCGCCGGCAACCTCTCGCGCAATGCCGCCGACCTCACCGGCCAGCGCCGCCATCTCTCGCAGCTTGCCGCCCGCGTCGGCGCCTCCGCGCGCCAGGTGCAGGGCAAGGTCGCCACCACGCTCTCCTCCATGCAGATCGGCGACATCACGCGCCAGCGCATCGAGCATTGCCAGTCCGCCTTCGCCTTCCTCGACGAGTATCTTTCGGCCGGCACGCTGGACGGCGAGAGCGGCGAACGCCTCACGGCGCTCGTGCGCTGCCTCGTGCACGACCAGCTCGTGGAGATCGCCCGCGATTTCGAGCGCGAATGCAGGACGGTCGTCGGCACGATCCGCAGCTTCGGCGGGGATATCGATGCGCTGATGGCGCTGCACGGCGGCATGGATTCGGCCGACGGCCGCTCGGCGGACCGCGCCATGCGCACGCTGGAGGCCGATATCGCGGCCGCCCGCGCCGTGGTGCAGGAGATCGAGCTTGCCGCCGGCAAGGCCAACGCGCTCGGCTCCGGCACCGTCGAGACGGTGCAGGAACTCCTGAAGGGCGTGAAGACCATCCAGCTCGTGCGCACCGACATCCACTACATGGCGCTCAACACGAACCTGCGCTGCAGCAAGCTCGGCGAAGAGGGCAGGGCGATCAACGTGGTCACCGCGGAGCTGCGCACCTTCTCCGCCCAGCTCGACGAGACCGCCGAACACATCCTCGCCGCCCTCAAGTCGCTGGAGCTCGATGCCGGCAAGCTCGGCGAGGCGGGCGCGGCCGCCGGCGGCTCGCTCGACGCGCATCTCGAAGACGTGCTCGACCATATCCGCCGGGCGGGCGACCGCATGGAAGAGGACATGGCGGCGCTGCGCGCCTGCGGCGCGGACGTCTCGGCAAAGGCCGGCAAAACGATCGCCGACCTCGATTTCAACGCCGAACTCGGCGACGTGCTGGCCGACTGCGCGGCGCGTGCCGGCGAGCTGACCGGCCCCGGCCTTCCCGAGACCGCCGGCCTCGAAGAGGCGATGGCCGAGCTCGGCGGCCGCATCGCGCGCACCTACACCATGGTCTCCGAGCGCGAGGTCCATGCCCGCCTCTTCGGAACGCCCGTGGACGCCCCGGCGGCGCCCATCGCGGCCCAGAGCGACGACGAGCTTTTCGACGACGCCCTGTTCTGATCCGGCACCTTCCCTCCGGTTTGCCTGAGGCATTTTCCCTATATTTTTGAAAATATAGCGCTGGCAAAGCCGCGAGCGTCGATATATTCAATGCAATATTACGCTGCCGGAAGGCAGGAAAAGGGAGAACAGGAATGAACCGTCGTCTGCTTTTGAAACTGGTCGTCGCCGCCTTTGCCGCGCTGCCGCTCGCCCTGCCGGCCGCCGCCGCCGACAAGGTCACCGTCTTTGCCGCCGCGAGCATGAAGAACGCGCTCGATGCCGCCAATGCCGAATGGCAGAAGGAAACCGGCAACGAGACGACCGTCTCCTATGCCGCAAGCTCGGCGCTCGCCAAGCAGATCGAGGCGGCGGCCCCCGCCGATCTCTTCATCTCGGCCGACCTTGCCTGGATGGACTATGTCGCGGAAAGGAAGCTGATCAGGGAAGACACCCGCTCCAACCTCCTCGGCAACCGCATCGTGCTGATCGCCCCGAAGGACAAGGCCGAAAAGGTCGAGATCAAGGAAGGCTTCGACCTTGCCGGCCTTATCGGCGACGGCAAGCTCGCCATGGGCGCCGTCGATAGCGTGCCGGCCGGCAAGTACGGCAAGGCGGCGCTCGAAAAGCTCGGCATCTGGTCGTCCGTCGAAGGCAAGGTGGCCGGCGCCGAGAGCGTGCGCGCCGCGCTCGCCCTCGTCTCGCGCGGCGAGGCGCCCTACGGCATCGTCTACCAGACGGACGCTGCGGCCGATCCGGGCGTCGCCATCGTCGGCGCCTTCCCGGAAGACAGCCACCCGCCGATCATCTACCCGGTCGCCATCCTCGCCGATTCCAAGAGCCCGGCGGCGAGCGCCTATCTCGACTTCCTGAAGTCCGACAAGGCCGCGCCGTTCTTCACCGAGCAGGGATTTACCGTCCTGAAATAGGGCAGATTCGCGAAAGCCCCGGATACTAGCCTGATGGTGCTGATTGACGCTGATGGGGCTGTGGGTATCCGGGGCGCTGTGGGGCCCGGGGCATTGAGGCACCGAGACCCACCTCCTCTCCAACGTCATCCTCGGGCTTGACCCGAGGATGACGGAGGCGAGAGGGAGGAGGGAAGCAGAAACGGGAAGTAGGGAAGGGGCGCGCTTTACTCTTCCACCCGGCTCCAGATACCCGGGGCCATTCGCATTTCGAAGGAAGACGCATTGGACTGGCTGGCCTTGAGCGCGGAGGAATGGACGGCGATCCGGTTGAGCCTTCGGGTCTCGGCGGTGGCCGTCGTCGTCAGCCTGCCGCTCGGCATCCTCGTCGCGCTGGCGCTCGCGCGCGGGCGCTTCTGGGGTAAGTCGCTTCTGAACGGCATCGTCCACCTGCCGCTCATCCTGCCGCCGGTCGTCACCGGCTTCATCCTGCTCATCCTGTTCGGCCGGCGCGGGCCCGTCGGTTCCGTGCTCGACGAGTGGTTCGGCATCGTGCTTTCCTTCCGCTGGACCGGCGCGGCGCTCGCCTGCGGCGTCATGGGCTTTCCGCTGATGGTGCGCTCCATCCGCCTTTCCATCGAGGCGGTGGACCGCAAACTGGAGGAGGCGGCCGGAACGCTCGGCGCAAGTCCCCTCTGGGTCTTCCTCACCGTCACCCTGCCGCTCATCCTGCCCGGCGTCATCGCCGGCATGATCCTTTCCTTCGCCAAGGCGATGGGCGAGTTCGGCGCCACCATCACCTTCGTTTCCAACATTCCAGGCGAGACGCAGACGCTGTCGGCCGCCATCTACACCTTCACGCAGGTGCCGGGGGGCGACGCGGGGGCGCTGCGCCTCACCGCCGTCGCCATCGCCATTTCCATGGTCGCGCTGCTCGCCTCGGAAATCCTCGCCCAGCGCCTCGGCCGCAAGGTGCATCTCGAATGAGCCTCGTCGTCGACATCCGCCACAAGCTCGGCACCTTCACGCTGGACGCCGCCTTCGCCTCCGAGGGGGGCGTGACGGCTCTCTTCGGCCGCTCCGGCTCGGGCAAGACCTCGCTCGTGCGCATCATCGCCGGCCTTGCGCGCCCGGTCGAGGGCCGCGTGGTGCTCGACGGCGACGTGCTGGTCGATACCGCCCGCGGCCGCTTCGTGCCGCCGCACCGCCGCCGCTTCGGCTATGTCTTCCAGGAGGCGCGGCTCTTCCCGCATCTCACCGTGCGGCAGAACCTCCACTACGGCCGCTGGTTCTTGCCGAAGGGCGCGCGCACGGAAAACGCCGACCGCGTCATCGACCTCCTCGGCATCGCAGACCTCCTCGACCGCCAGCCGGCCAACCTTTCCGGCGGCGAGAAGCAGCGCGTCGCCATCGGCCGGGCGCTGCTCTCCTCGCCGCGCCTCCTCCTGATGGACGAGCCGCTCGCCGCGCTCGACGAGGAGCGCAAGGGCGAGATACTGCCCTATCTCCAGCGCCTGCGCGACGAGGCGGGCGTGCCCATCGTCTATGTCAGCCATTCGGTGGCCGAGGTGGCGCGCCTCGCCGACCGCGTCGTGCTGATGGCGGACGGGCGCGTCGAGGCTGTCGGCCAGGCCTCCGATGTGCTCGGCGGCCCGCGCCTTGCCTCCGCCGCCGACCGCCGCGAGGCCGGCAGCGTGCTTGCCGGCGATGTCGAGGCGCGCGATGCCGAGCACGGCCTTGCCGTGATCCGCCTTGCCGGCGGCGCGGCGATCCTCGTGCCGGGCGCTGCCGTCTCGCCCGGCGAGGCGGTGCGCCTTCGCATTCCCGCCCGCGACGTCATGGTGGCGACGGTGCGCCCGGAAGGCCTCAGCGCCCTCAACATCCTCGATGGGGTCATCGACGCCATCGAACCGGACGGGGAGGGCATGGCGAGCCTTTCCATTGCCTGCGGCGGCGATCACGTCCGCGCCCGCATCACGGCGCTCTCGGTCGAACGCCTCGGCCTTGTCACCGGCAAGCCGGTGCACGCCGTCATCAAGACGGTGGCGCTGGAATAGATCAGTCCGAAAGGTTGGCGACGATCCAGCCGATGTCGTCCGCAAGCGCTGCCTGCGCCTTTTCTTCCATGGCGTGATAGTGGGCGATCAGCGCCTCGCCGAAGGGCGTCAGCAGCGCGCCGCCGCCCTGCTTGCCGCCGCGCTGGGATTCCACCACCGGCTGGCGGAACATCCGGTTCATCTCGTCGACGAGCAGCCAGGCCCGGCGATAGGACATGTCCATCGCCCGCCCGCCGGCGGAGATCGAGCCGGTCTCCTTGATATGCGAAAGCAGCTCTATCTTGCCGCGCCCGATTCGCCCCTCCGGCTCGAACTGGAGCCGGAAGATGAGTTTCGGTTCGATTTTGGCGGCTGCTGGCATGAAACTGGGCCCGTCATGGATAAGGGGCCCAGATATAACAGCGTTTTCAAGCGAGGAAAGGTCAGGCGGCGCGCTTCAATGCATCGCCGAGGATCGAGACGATATCCTCGAAGTGCTTCTTCTCGGCGATCAGCGGCGGCGAGAAGGCGATGATGTCGCCGGTGACGCGGATGAGCAGGCCCTTCTCGAAGCAATCGACGAAGACGTCGTAGGCGCGCGCGCCCGGCTTGCCTTCGCGCGGGGCAAGCTCGATGCCGGCGATGAGGCCGATCGTGCGGATGTCGATGATGTGCGGCAGGCCCTTCAGCGAGTGCATCGCGGCATGCCAGTCGTCCTGCAGGTCGGCAGCCCGGGTGAAAAGGCCCTCGTCGCGGTAGATGTCGAGCGTGGCAAGGCCGGCCGCGCAGGCTGCCGGATGGCCCGAATAGGTGTAGCCGTGGAAGAGCTCGATGGCGTTTTCCGGGCCCTGCATCAGCGCGTCGTGCACCTTGCGGCTGGAGAAGACCGCGCCCATCGGGATCGCGCCGTTGGTCAGCCCCTTGGCGGTGGTCACGATATCCGGCGTCACGCCGAAATAATCGGTGGCGAAGGCGGCACCGAGGCGACCGAAGCCGGTGATGACCTCGTCGAAGATAAGGAGGATGCCGTGCCTGTCGCAGATCGCGCGCAGCTTTTCGAGATAGCCCTTCGGCGGGATCAGCACGCCCGTCGAGCCGGCGACGGGCTCCACGATGCAGGCCGCGATGGTTTCCGCGCCATGCAGGCCGACAAGACGTTCCAGATCGTCCGCAAGGTCCGCGCCGTGCTCGGGCTGGCCCTTCACATAGGCGTTCTTCGAAAGGTCGTGCGTGTGGCGCAGGTGGTCGGAGCCGGGAAGCTGCGGGAAGACGCGGCGGTTGGAGACGATGCCGCCGACCGAGATGCCGCCGAAGCCGACGCCGTGATAGCCGCGCTCGCGGCCGATGAGGCGCGTGCGCGTGCCCTGGCCGGTGGCGCGCTGGTAGGCGATGGCGATCTTCAGCGCCGTGTCGACCGATTCGGAGCCGGAGCCCGTGTAGAACACACGGTCGAGCTTGGCGCCTTCCGGGCCGGGCGCGATCTCGGCAAGGCGCTCGGCGAAGTCGAAGGCGATCGGATGGCCCATCTGGAAGGAGGGCGCGAAATCCATCTGCGTCAGCTGCCGCTCGACGGCGGAGGCGATCTGCCGGCGCCCGTGCCCGGCATTGACGCACCAAAGGCCCGCCGTGCCGTCGAGCACCTGCCGGCCGTCGGCGCTGGTGTAATACATGCCTTCGGCGGCGGCCAGCAGGCGCGGCGCGGCCTTGAACTGGCGGTTGGCGGTAAAGGGCATCCAGTAGCTGTCGAGCACCGGCGCGTTGGGCTTGTTGTGAACGTTCATGGCAGAACTCCTCTCGTTAAAATGATTGACGCCATGATTTGTCAAAGCGAACAAGTCCTTTTCTTGTTGACGCCAAGCGATTGAAAAGAAAGGATATGGAAGAAGCGGTTTTCGCTATTTCGAACATCTGGAACACGAGGATGTCATGTCCGTCGATATCGGGGGCAGGCTGCGCCACCTGCGCATGGCCCACAATCTCTCCCAGCGCGAGCTCGCCAAACGCGCGGGCGTTACCAATTCGACGATCTCGCTGATCGAATCGAACGCCTCCAATCCCTCGGTCGGGGCCTTGAAGCGCATCCTCGACGGCATCCCCATCGGGCTTGCCGAATTCTTCGCCTTCGAGCCCGACCGCCCGAAGAAGGCCTTCTACCGGGTGGACGAGCTGACGGAGATCGGCAAGGGCGGCATTTCCTACCGTCAGGTGGGCGACAACCTCTTCGGCCGCAGCCTGCAGATCCTGAAAGAATGCTACCAGCCGGGCGCCGACACCGGAAAGGTGCCGCTGGTCCACGACGGCGAGGAGGGTGGCATCGTGCTCTCCGGCCGGCTCGAGGTGACGGTGGACGACGAGCGCCGCATCCTCGGCCCGGGCGATGCCTATTATTTCGAGAGCCGCCGGCCGCACCGTTTCCGCTGCGTCGGGCCGGTGCCCTGCGAGGTCATCAGCGCCTGCACGCCGCCGACCTTCTGAAAAAGAAAAGCCCGCCGGTGGGCGGGCTTTCGGGGCAGGGCCGGTCAGGCCTGCGAATTGTCTTCCACCGGCGCGCCGGGGCCGTTCTTCTTGATCGAATCGATGGCGTTCTGCGCGCTGGCCTTGCTCGCATAGCCCTCGGTCGAGAACATCACTTCGCTGTTATACTTGAAGCGAACCCGGTATTCGCCAGCCTTGTCCTTGTAGATCTCGAACTTGTGGGCCATGGGCTTCTCCCTCCGGCAAGTGTGAATCGTGCGGTTGCACCGTGCCAGCAGAGCAAATCGCTGGCAAGTCTCCGGCCGCAGGATTTATACCTTCCTCAGGCTGCTTTCCTTTTCCGAAGGCCGATGAAGGTGACGGCGCCGGCGGCAAGGCCGTAAAGCACCCACATGAACGGCAGGAGATCGGCCGTCTCGCTGCGGATCGGCAGCACGGCCACGGTGCCGGGGGACGATTCGTAGCCGGCCTTTCCTTGCGCCTTCGCATCGGCGATCTGCCGGGGAGAAACCTCCCATTCCGCGCCGCGCCAGGTGTCGAAGGCCATCTTGCCGCCGCCGACGGCGAGGGCGACGAGGGCGGAGAGGAGAAGGTTTCGGGTCATCGACATCGTTGTTTTCCCTTCTGATTTTCGCGGAAGGACATAGGCGGCGGGCGAAGCGAAGGCAAGCGGCAAGCCCACACGCCTGGCGTGCGAAGGAGGGTTTCATTAACCATGTTCTGCCAAAAGAAGGGGATGGCGGCCCCTGGAGGTGACGATGGCGTCGAGACCCTGGATTGCGGCAACCGTCGTTGCCGCCTTCATCCCCGCACCGGCCCTTGCTGACGATACGGGCTTTTTCGCCGGCCTCGACCTTTCCGGCGGCGCGGCCTTCGGCTCGTCCGGCACGACGGACGGCGGCGCGCCCTGGGCGGGCGGCGGCGTGGTCGGCAACGTCAAGTTCCATGGCGCCGTCGGGATCGGCGGCGAGATCGGCTACAGGTTCGATCCTGCCCTGTCCGCATTCGTCAGCTACCGGCACAGCCAGGGAGGCGTGAGCTGGGACGTGGATTTCCCCGCCTTCGGCATCGTTTCCGGCTTCGAGGGCACCGCCGCCAGCGACGCCGTCATGACGAACCTCGGCTACGATTTCGCGCTTTCCGGCGACACGACCTTCAGAGCTTCGGCCGGGGTGGGGCTCTCGTTCAACACCCTTTCCGACGTGGTGGAGAAGGACGGGGCATCGGGCCTGTTCCTCGCCGACATCGCCGGGCACACCCATGTCAGCCCCGCGGCCCAGCTCGGCGCCGGGATCCGGCACAGGCTGACACGAAACGCAATCCTCGGCCTCGACGCCGCGCTCAGCTACAACGGCGGCTTTGCGACGGGCACCACGAGAAGCGGCAACCTCGGCGTCACGCCGATCAATCCCTACGGGATCGACGACGTCTGGCGCGCAAACATCGGCGCATCACTGCGCTTCGAATTCTAAGCCCCCGCCTCATCGCCGAACACGGCCTGCCGCGCCGGTTGCCGATGGCTCGCGTTGTGGGGGCGGGGCTAGGAGAATCCGCAGGGTGCGCAAGCGCATCGGGCAGCCGGAAACAGCTGATATTCCTGCTGAATTCTATGAAGGGAGAATTGGCTGGGGAACCTGGATTCTCACATGATTTCAAGAGCTTAGCAGAAAAGCCTTGAAATTTCCTGTGTTTTCCCATCGCGAGCGACCGTGGACACCACCTTTGTGCCCTGGCTTTGGGCATCAGTCAACAGACGGGCGAGCGGCAATAATTTCCGCTTACTGGGTGGAAATTATGCGGAAGAATAGAGGACGTTGGAGAGTCACGACGGGCAAACCGATCCCATCGTGACCCGCTAATCAATCAGCGAGCGAACCTTTTTCGTATTCGTCGTCTGACGGCTTCTCCATCCATGTCACCGAACTTCCGTTCACGGCCTCGGCCACTGCGAAGTGCGCCATTGTTTTGGTGCCTGTCGCTCCGTGCTGTCGGACGTATGGTGAAATCCGGTCAGTGTCGACGGCCCGCTCTTTATGAACTGTCAGACTGAGGCTCGTCCTACAGAGCCGCCACCGTCCGCAAAGAGGATCTGTCCAGTGATGAAGGATGCGTCCTCCGAGAGAAGAAAGGCGATTGCGGCGGCAATCTCCTCCGGCTTACCCAGGCGCCTCATCGGAATCAGTGAAAGAAAGCGAGCTTCGGCCTCACTGCCGGCGGGGGTGTTTCGCCGAAACATCTCGGTCTCGGTTGGACCGGGCGCAACCGCGTTGACGGTAACGCCGGTCTCGGCGAGTTCCATCGCCCACGTTCGAGTGAGACTGTTGACCGCAGCCTTCGCAGCCGCATATCCGCTCCTGAGCGGTGTCCCGGTCGTCACAAGGCTCGTCACGTTGACAATCCTTCCCCATCTCTTCTCCATGAGACCTGGCAGGACGGCCTGAGTGGTCAGGATTGTCGAGTGGATATTCAAGCGGAGCATATCGTCGACGTCGGCCAGATCGATCTCCCCGAGACGGTGGAGTTTGGCCATCCCGACATTGTTCACCACGCCGTCAAAGGAGTATTTCTTCGCGATGTCTGCCAATGCCTCGGCGGCAGCTCTGTCGTCATCGAGATCGATAGCGGCCAGCTCTCCAGGGAAGGTCGAGTCCTTCCCACGTGCGATGCCGACAACCAGATGGCCGGCTTCGGCAAGGCGATGTGATAGCGATCTGCCAATGCCTCTGGTCGCACCGGTGACGAGAAACGTTCGTGTCTTCATGGTCATATTTTTCCTCTTATCGAATGCGCTGGGCTCGACAATCCAGCATCCGCGGTAGGAAGCGCAGGTGATGGTCGGACCCAGAAATTTTCATGTGCTCAATGAGCGTGATCGCAAGCGTTTCCGGAGCGGCAAGGTCCGACTGTCCATCGGGAGCTGAATATCGCCTTGCAAATGTCGACGCGCTGGAACGTTGGATCCTTAAACGCGAGGACGTCGTCGTTGAATGTACCGAACGTGCTCTGAGGACGATGCTTCATTCCATGATAGAAGGCGTCAATGATGCCGTCTGCGAAGGTGTCCTCGCGAGGATATGCTGCGACGACAGCCTCGCGTTCCGCGGGCGAAAACTCGTCGAAACCACGTCCGACGACGTCCATTCCGGCACCCGCCTGAACCAGTGCGACCTCCGGGCGCATGAATTCCGGAATGCCGGGAGTTGTGTGAAGCGCGACAGCGTTCCAGACGATCTCAATATGCTCCGACGCGATCCCACGGCTTCGGAGGAACTCGGCTGCGGCATTGGCGCCATCGACCTCGAAGCGGAGTTGGCTGTCGCCATACTGTCCCGTCAGTCCGAGGTCGTGGAACATGCAAGCTGTGTAAAGCAGTTCAGGATCGAAGATCATGCGCTTTCTGTTTCCGGTCATCGCTCCCCAGAAGTAGACCCGGACGGAGTGATGAAAGAGCAGGTCGCTTTCGGTGTCACGGATGAATTCAGTGACGTCACGGGCGATCTGGCTGTCAGGAATACGTACGCCTTCTCGAATTTTAGACATGGAACACCTCTTAGCTGGAGCTGCAATCGCTGCATGCCCATGGGGAACTCCGCGTCAGGCAGCAGAAATTGCGGCGGTGGAAATGTGGGTTCTTGTCAGCCATCACGTCGGCGAGACCTGTTCCCTGAGTGACCTCCGGTCGGTGCTCCAGGCCATCGTAAAGGGCTTGGAGCAGGCCTTCAGCAAAGTCGGCTCCGCGCGGATACGCTGCTTCGACGGCAGCCCGCTGGTTTTCGTCGAAACCGTCGTAGCCGGCGCCGACGAGGTCCATCATGACACCTTCGGCGGTCAGGCACGCGATAGGGTCCAGATGTGCCGGAATACCCGGCGTCGTGTGCAGCGCGATTGCGAGCCAGACCTTCTGCATGTCGTCTTCCGAGATGCCGTGGCCGCGAAGGAAGTCACGGGCGGCATTCGCACCGTCTACTTCAAAGCGTAGTCTGCTCTCATTGAAAGCGTCCGTGAGGCCAACGTCGTGGAACATGGCCGCCGTGTAGAGCAGTTCGTGATCAAACTTCAGGGCTCTGCGCTGCCCGGCCATCGCGCCCCAGAAGTAGACGCGCGTGGAGTGCTCGAACAGCAACACACTCTCCGTCTCCCGGACGAACTTGCTCGCTTCGCGGGCGAGTCGGCTGTCCGGAAGCCTGATGCCAGAGATTTCAACACCGGCCATGTTCCGCCCTCCGTCAGGCCTCGAGGACCGCTTGAGGCGTGTTGCGGAAGCTGATCGCCATGCGATTGTAGCTATTCATCAGGCTGATGGCGATCGTCAGATCGACAAGCTGCTTCTCGTCGAAGACCTGGCGTGCCGCCTCGTATGCGCCGTCCGGTACGCCTGTCTCCGCAACAAGAGTCACGGTTTCGGCCCAAGCGAGCGCAGCGCGCTCGCCCTCACTGAAGAGGTTGCCGCCTTCCTGCCATGCCTGAACCAGCGCGAGCTTTTCGATCTTCACGCCGCGCTTCAGGAGTTCGCGGGTATGCATGTCGAGGCAGTAGGCGCAGTTGTTGATCTGGGATACCCGGAGATAGACGAGGTCCACCAGTTCACCCGGCAGACCGCTCTGCAGCACATAGCCATAGACGCCGCCAAGCGCTTTGGCGCCGTTGGGCGCAACCTGATTATAGTCGAGCCTTCTTGTCATCGTTTCAGTCTCCTTGTTTCACTTGAGGGGAGTGGTCAGCTTAGTGTCGTCGGTATCGACGACGAAGACGGCAAGCAGTTTTGCCGGCACAGTGTCGCTGGCGTTACGGCTGATGGAGTGAAGGGCGCCGGGTGGCTCAAACCAGCTTTCGCCCGCTTTGTACCGATGGGTTTCCCCGTCGTTGACCTTCGACTCTACCTCGCCCGCGAGGACGTAGGCGTAGATGAAGGCGGACGGAGCGTGCGTGTGCGGGAGCGAGGAAGCGCCGGGCGCGTAGTCAACCTCGACAACCCGCAGTGACTTGCCAGGAATGTTGTCGAGCGCGTGCGCGAACTTCGGCGTGACGCTTTCTCGCTCGGTGTCGTGAGCAGGTGCGGGTCCGACAAGCGAGATCGCCGCCGTGATTGCGGCTGCGGCGCGTATTATTGATTGTTTCATGGTTCATTCTCCTTCAGAGACGCACTCAAGATGCCCTCATCATGATCCAGAAAAAAGAACCAAGAACTCGAAGAATTAGTGTACCATGACCGGATGAACACGTTGCTGAAGTTGACCGTGGACCGGACGCAGGTGCAGTCCCTGTCCGAGCAGATCCGCGGAGGAATTGCCCGAGCCATAGATGACGGGGTACTTGAACCAGGTGCACGGCTCCCGTCGTGGCAGGATCTTGCGGTCCAGCTTGGCGTCGCACGGGGAACGGTCCGAACTGCCTACGAGAAGCTCGCAGCAGCGCAGTTGATCGAAGCGGCGGGGGCCGCGGGAACGCGTGTGGCCGACCGTCCCCGCTCCGCTCCCAAAAGGGGGACGTCGCCGTCTGCAGGCTCATTTATTGAGATGTATCTTGAGATGACTCAGGGGCCGGCATTGTTTCAGATGGGCATTCCGGCATCTCATACCATGCCCTCCAAATTGCTTGCCCGGCTGCGCGCAAGTGCTGTTCGCGCCGAGCTGAGCGCGCCGCCTCTGTACCCGGATCCTCGCGGAGAGCTCGAGTTGAGACGGGAGATTGCAGCGTATCTGGCCGTAGCAAGAAGTATCAACTGCTCGCCGTCTCAGGTCATCGTCACCAGTGGGTTCGCCGGCGGCTTTGGATTGACCCTGAACGTGCTTGCACTGAGCGGCCAGAAGGCGTGGTTCGAGGATCCAGGATTTCCGTGGACAAGGCGAGCGTTGGAGCTTGCTCACGTGCTCCCGGTTCCGATCCCGGTCGACGGCGAAGGGCTCAACGTCGACCACGGGATACGCAACTGCCCCGAAGCGGCGCTAGCGGTGCTGACGCCGGGCCAGCAGGCACCACTCGGCGCAACGCTTTCTCTGCAGCGACGCCTGCAACTTCTCGCATGGGCGGAGGACGCCGAAGCCTGGATTATTGAGGACGACTATCTGAGCGAACTCCAATTGAGCGGGCGGGCTGCGCCGGCGCTCGCCTCGATCGATAACGGCGGCCGTGTGATTCACATCGGTTCGTTCAGCAAGACGATCAGTCCGGCCCTGCGGCTCGGTTTCGTTATCGCTCCTGCTGAACTCGCAGGGCGGTTCGCCGAAGTGGCGGCCTGCCTGTCTCCGCCTCCCGGTCCGTCGGTTCAGTTGGCGATTGCCGAGTTCATTCGAGAAGGACACTACATGCGGCACTTAAGGAGGATCAAACGTGCCTATGCAGCGGCCCGGCAGCCGGTTCTTGAGTATTTCCGCGACGCTCTGGGTCCTGAGAAGGTCTCAGCTCCGGGGCTGTCGGTCTTCCTTAAACTGCCTAGGGGCGCGTCCGACGTCGCGATTGCCAGGGATGCATTGACCTTCGGCACGTTTCCCGCACCGCTTTCGCCTTGGTACGCGTCCGCTGAAATGGCCGAGGCCGGGCTGCTGCTCGGCGTCGCGACCGCACCTGTCAAGAACGTGGTGCGGACGTGCGAGCGCCTGATCGAGACAATCATGCGATGTTCGTAAGGTGCAGCCAAATAATATTACTCAACGCTTCTTCAGGGTCGGGGGCTCCCCATTGTATACAGGGTTGGCTATCGTGCTCATTTGGCAATTCCACGGCGGGAGCTTCGCATGCGCTCAGTAGCTGTCGTCGTCTTTCCCGGCGTTCAGGCCATTGACGTCTCCGGTCCGATGGACGTGTTTGAGGAAGCCAACGCGTTTTTGCCACAGGCTGACCGGTATAAGGTTGAGGTCGTCGGGCCGAAGGGCACGTTCACGGCCTCGAATGGGATGCGGATGGAAGCCCACCGGACATATGACGAAGCCGTCGCCGGCTACGATCTTGTGCTTGTAGCTGGCGGGCCGAAACTGCCCGATGAACTCCCGGATACGGCCATGCTGGATTGCATCCGGCGCTTGTCGAAGATTTCAGCACGAACGGGATCGGTCTGCACGGGCGCGTTCGTGCTTGGACATGCAGGTCTTCTCGGTGGAAAGCGGGTAACGACGCACTGGCAGAATGCTGACGCTTTGGCGGAGTGCTTCCCAGACGCCATCGTGGACCGAGACCGAATTTACGTCAAGGACGGCAATCTGCTGACTTCGGCCGGAGTGACGGCCGGGATCGATCTTGCGCTGGCTATCGTCAGGGAGGATTGCGGACCGGAGACTGCCCTCGCGGTCGCAAAACGTCTCGTCGTGGTCGCCCAGCGCCAGGGAGGTCAGTCGCAATTCAGCCCATACATTGTCGCTCCGGCGGATCCGGAGTCTCCGCTGGCAGCAATCTCTGACTTCGTCATGGCAAACCTGAGGTCACGCCTGACGGTGGACGAGCTTGCCGACCACCTCCACATGAGCCGCAGGAGCTTTGCCCGCCTTTTTTCGGAACAGACGCGAACGACGCCGGCCGAGTTCGTCGAAAACGCTCGGCTGGACGCCGCCCGCAACCTTCTGGAGGGAAGCCATCTGGCGCTTAAGGAGATCGCCTACAAATGCGGATTCGGATCGCCGCACCGCATGCGGCAGGTCTTCTCAAGGAGGCTGGGCGTCACCCCCGGTCAGTACAGAGTGAGCTTCCAGCGATTGGACGACTAACCACTCCGCCGACGAGGTGGTTCCCGCCTTCTAGCTTTCCCACTTCGAGCTGAGGATCAGATCAGCAAAGTCGACGCGCCGATACGTCGGATCCATCTTGGAAAGCACGTCGGCTTTCACGTTGCCAAAGGTCGTCTCCGGCTTCCGGATCGTTCCCAGGCAGAAGGAAGACAGGATGCCGTGCTTGAACTTCAGGCCCCGCGGATGGCAGGCGCACACTTCTTCCCGCTGTTGATCTGTAAAGTCATCGTAGCCGATGCCGAGCACGTCCATTTCGACGCCGGCGGTCACAAGCGCGACGGTCGGACGCTTGTGCTGCGGAATGCCCGGCGTGGTGTGGAGAGCAATCGAGTCCCAGACATCATCGACGTCGCGATCGGATATTTCGTAAGCGCTCAGGAAATCCCGCGCCGCATTCGCTCCGTCGACCTCAAACCGTTCCGTCTCGCTTGCATGCGAATCCATGAGGCCCATGTCATGGAACATTGCGCCGATGTAGAGCAATTCGGCGTCGTAACTCAGGCCCTTGCGATCCCCAGTCAGGGCGCCGAACAGGAAGACCCGTCGCGAGTGGTGGTAGAGCAGGTCGGTCTCCGTGTCTCGAACAAGCTCGGTCGCGGCTGTGGCCATTGAGCTGTCGGGAATCTTGATACCTGCAATGATGGCGGGAATGTCGGTCATGTCTTCTCCTTGAAGGGGACGTTGATGACGCCGACAGTCGCTCCTTACGATCCCTAATTCAAACAGGACGAGGATGCTGTTCGTGCCAAACGGCATCCAAAAAGGGCCAGCCGCAGCACGCTCGATCGACGCACTTCTAAAGCAAAGCGTCTGGCCCGCGGCGAAGGAAGGTTATTGCAGGGTCGCTGGGTCCCCAGCCAGTTTTCCAAGCCGCCTTCAAACATGGCGAACGGTCCAAGGAACTGCGGCCGAAATTACTCAACGTATTGAGAAGACGTCACTTTTCGGACAAGGAAATAATTTCCGATTTAGGTTACGAAATTGATCCAAAATGACCTGCCTGGGAGACCTGGATTCTCACATGATTTCAATGGCTTATCGAAGAAGCCTTGAAATGCCCTCTGTTTTCCTGCCGCGAGCGACCGTGGATGTCACCTTTGTGCCCTGGCTTTGGGCATCAGTCAATACGGGCCTGAAACGGAAACAATTTCCGCTTTCGGGCTGAAGTTTACGTTCCCGCGGCCGCCGCGCGGATGGCCGCTTCGCGCCTTCAAGTCGGTCGTTGAGCAAGCTTCTCGCTATTGTTGATAGCGGACATTGTCGGTGGGCCGATCAACAGATTAGGTTGGTTGGATATCCCGCATGTACGCAGCGAGCACCCATGTCGGTCACAAGGAAGAACCATTATATTCCCCAATGGCACCAGGAGAAGTTTTTTACTCCGGGCAGCAAGACTCATTGTCTGCTTGACCTGAAGCCACCTAGCTACATGGGCCGGGACGGAACGGTCTCCAGCGGGCGCTGCCTGTTCAATTCACCCACGTCACGGGCGTTCGTCGAGCCCGACCTTTACTCGACATTCTTTGGAGTCAAGGTCAACGACGAGATCGAGAGAAAGCTCTTCGGTGACATCGACCGGCGGGGCGCCGACGCGATCCGGGCATTCTGCGGTGATGACCAGCGTGCCTGGCACGAACATTTCCAAGACCTTTTTGAATTTCTGGACATTCAGAAAATGCGGACGCCAAAGGGTCTCGCATGGCTACGCCAGCAGTATCCGGAGATTGGTCGGCTCGGCGAGATGTTGCCGGGCGTTGCCCAGAACCAGTTGATGTTGGAGATGCAGAGTATCCGCATGCTCAACGTGACGACTTGGACTACCGGGGTTCGGGAAATCGTCTCCGCGGAGCGGGCCGGTGTTAAGTTCATCCTCAGCGACCATCCGGTCACGGTCTACAATCATGCGGTACCGCCGTCCGACTCGCGCAACCGATATCCCGGAGATCCATCGACAGCTCTGAAGGGCTCGCAGACTCTCTTCCCGCTGGGGCCGGATCACCTGCTGATCCTTACCAACCTTGAATACGCAAAGGACCCCACGGTGCACCCCGACGCGAAGAAGACATTTGCGCGGAACTACCAGTCTACCATGGTGTCGACGATCGAGTTCATCAAGACGAGGTACCTCACCGATGATCAGGTCGCCGAGGTGAACTACGTAATCAAGGCCCGCGCAGACCGCTATGTCGCCGGGTCGCGCCGGGAAGACCTTTATCCCGAAAAAGCGGTGTCGAAGTCCTGGGCCGACCTCCGCGCAACGTTCCTGCCACCGACGGACGAGCTCTACCGGTTCGGTGGCGAGATGTTTGCCAAATTCGAAAACGGTGCTGTCCACTATCAGGACGAGTTCGGAAGAACCGAAAAACCTAGGGAATGGCTCCTGAAGGCCGAGCCCAAGGCTCAGCCCCGGCCACGCGATTACTGTCCGTGTGGATCCGGGCAGCCGTTCGGAAATTGCTGCCGGGACAAGCCGGCACACCTGCGCATGTCGTGGACGCAGAAGAGTACCCGCGAGCGCAACATGATGTTTATGGATGCCCTGACCCGGCTCTTCGAGTTCGAACGCAAGGACTGGAATGCGGTCCGTCGCGAGATGACTGACGACAAGATCGCGCGGATGTATGGCTTATACGAGGCCCTGTGGCCGCCCGAGACCGACCTGCTGTCCCTCATGCCCAAGCCGGATGGCAAAATGCGTTCGGTCTATACAGGATCGCTCCATCCCAAATTGATCATGGAATTTGCGCTAGGGGCGCCGCTATACTTTGGTGAGGTCATCATCCAGCACCCATTCATGATCTCACGAACCCTGCAGAAGGATAAGCGACCCACGGAGCACCCCCGCCAATATCGTGGCGAAGCCCTCAAGTCCCTGATGACTTTCCTGCAGATCATGCCCCTCGTCGAGGCTGGGCTGGTCACCCTGATCCCCGATCCGTGCGACTTCGACTTTCACCTCGGTGACCAGATAATGGTCATGGCTAGGGCTCGTTCCGGGACTATCAAGTCAAGCCTGTCCGACGACCCTAGGCTTGAGGCGGTGATTCAGGAAGACATGCGTCGCATGATGCTGAACATGCCGAAGGAAACTCTTGCAAAGCGAATGCGGGAGATGGCCGGCGACGAAGAGCCAATCGGGATAGAAGCCCTCTCTGAGCTCATTGAACAGATGAAAGTGAACGATATGCTGGCCATTCTGCAGGGCGACCCGCTCATGGACGGTGGCCAGTTCGAAGTGATGAAGATGGCGCCCAACTTCGAGATCGCGATGTACCTAGCCCAGGCGACCGGCGCGCAGATACTGACCGACAGTATCTTCCGTTGGAGAGAACTCCAGGCGGCGCTCGGCAGGCGGCACCTTGGAACCACGCCTGCGCTGATCCAGTTGCAGCACGAGATCGCATCGACCCCAGTCGAATTTCCGGTAGGCCACCAGGCGATATTACGATTGCTGGACGACCGGTCGTTTCGCGGGATGGAGTCGCTCTTTCGTGCCGCCTTCGCCTACACGGCTTCCCGTACCGCTGGCAGCCTAAAACCGAACTTCGAGGCACAGCTCGCCGCACGCTTCCGGCGACAGCGGGACTCGATGAAATCCTTAATCGCCAGCATCAGAGGCCCCACCGTCGCGGCGCGCCTTACGACCGCGTTTCGCTTCGGAGGCTTTCAAGACAACACAATCAATCGTCTGTTGCTGATGTCGAGCTCCGAGCACCACTTGCACTCCGTTCCTATGGCGACGCTTATTGAGCGTCTGGATGCTGCACCGCGAGCAGACGATGCGAAATCTCGGGTACCTTGAGCCCAGAGCACGACGAACGTCTAACGGCTGCCTCAACTGGTCTTTCACCGGAACCCATCGGTCGGCCATCGGCCCCGGTCCGGCCATCTACTCAAGCCAAACCTGATCTCGGTGGATCGACGCGCGTCACCACCTTTATGACAGTGTCAGGAGCGGCGGCCCTGCTATCAGTCAGATCGACAACCCCAAGAATCCACAGTACGATTTGGACGCCAGTTTATGCCGTCCAATATTAGTGGGCGACTGACATCGAAGGTACTCAGGACGGCGTCGAGCCGGTGAATTGCCCAAAGGGCGGGATCTGCGCCGTGGGAGATTTAAGAACAATGCGCCAATAGCACTGAAAACAAGCGCAGGGAGGCCGTAGCTATGCCTAGGTGGATTTCCGAAATAGCGCTGCCGCTTGTCTCCGGCGCGGCACTATTCTTTGGCTTGGTCGTGCTGAACTGGTCGGAGGTGCTTTTCGAGTTTCCAAGTGTGACGCGGGCCGCCCAAGCGCCGGCTGCTGGGTTGAAAGACATAGCCGATGCGGTCGACCAGGTCGTGTCAATGCTGATGACGATCGGTATTGGCTTGTTTGTCTTCTTCGGATTCGCGATCAAATACTTCTTTGATAAAGGGGTGCCTATATCGATTTTCGCTGGCCTGTTGGCATTCTTGTTCCTGATATTCGAGATGATCGCAATCGATCTCGGCTACTATGCAAGGGCAGAAATCCTCTCACTCATGATTGACCGGCAGGCCGCATTTGATCATTTGAGTGTGATGGTCGCGCGCCAAGCTATGTTCGTTCATCTATCGTTCGTGACCGGCGTTGTTGCCTCGATACATGTTGTCCTGGTCGATAGACGGACAGGCAGCGAAGAGGCTTTGCCAACGCCTGTCCACACGCAGCCGCCTGGCGCGTAGTCGACTGGTGCCACTAGGGAGAAGCACAAATGAGGAATGGTCGCCTTGCAGCAGCTCTAGGCATAGTCATCCCCTTGAGTGCATCAGCCATCACCGCCACTGCCTCGGCGCAGGCGCTTTGCACTAAAGAGTTCCTTCAACTGGCTGACGCGGATCAGCCCGCGGCTATCGTGGTGAAGGCAGATGAAACCGTCACAGAGTCCATCGAGAGGAACTATGGCTGTTCATTTCAATTTTTTGAGCCTGGCACAGTGGTGTACTCCGAGGACGGAGAAGCGTTAGGCGAAGTCACGGCTTTCGGAACCGCGGAAGATGGAAAAGACGTCGTTGCGTATCTGGACGTCGCAGGCTTTCTGGGTATTGGGGACAAGCCAATTGCAGTCCCTCTCAATGATTTCAGCACGTACAACAATGCCGGCATTATGGCGCGCCTCTCGGCAGAAGCCGTTCGCGAGTTGCCCACAACTGATTGGAAAATGTCGGAGGGTACGGTCTTCGCATCGGAGAGTGGCGAGAAAATGTTAGTGGGCTTGGCACGGGCCAAGCTGTCCGCCTCTCAGTTTTTCCTGCCGCCGCAACGCGATCATGTCATTTTTGGCTCCGATCCGGCGCCGGCCGATGTCTACATGGGCGATGCGGCAATCGATAAAACCGAGGTTGAGCTGATCATCAGACGGAATGAGCTGACGAAGATCGAATTGCGCAAGGCCGGTTATAAAAGCTGCCCGTTTGGGGATGGGCGTTTTGAGGAGGGAGACCGGGAGCGACCTGCGCATTTCTTCTGCACCCTAACTCAGGCCGAATAGTCGCATCAGATTACTCGCGAGGCATGCGCCTGTTCACGAGCGCTGCATAATTGGACGTCCGCTCCGACTGTGCAGCGGCCACAAGGGGACTGTCTTCTCACGGCCCCATTGCGGAAATGATTTCCACCTCGCTTGCCGATTGCCGCTGCTGATGACTTCAGCTACTCCCTTGGGGCGGAAATAATTCCCGGTGCAGTCTCAATGCCCGAAGATCGTGCATAGAGTCAGCATTTTAGCTCGCTATGAAAAATGCACTCAATGTCTGGGGCACTGCCATATAGGATGGAATGAGCGAGATGAGTATAGAGCAGACGTCTTGACCAGAGTGCAACAACGCCTTCTGCTGGGGCTTCTCACGAACCCATTCGTCCACAGCGCACGCGCATTTGAGTTTTCTGGGTCGAACCTGCTTGTCACACAGCGCGGCTCGACATTGACGGTTCCGCTAGAGGAGCTGATCTCCCCACCATCCGTGCATAAAGGTCTGTTCGGCGCCTCTAGCAAATTTTCGGCATCACTGGACGTGAGTTTTCATTAAGCGGCGCACGGCTTCCGGATGTCTGCGCATTCGCTGCCGCGGTAAAAGACGCTTGGATCGAGTTTAACCTGCAGGCTCTTGAGCGCGAAGCAGACCGCTTGACCCACCTTCATGCTCAGGTCACAAATCTGGTTCAGCCGACCGCCTATCCCGCCGCCTGTCTCATTTCCCCTCTGCTGGCTGATGCAAGGGCCCTGGATGCATCACTTCTTTCGAAACTCAACCTAGAGGCCATCGGCCAGGAAGCGGCAGCGGTTGTTGCACGAGTCAGAAACTTCGCGGAGAAGCCGAAAGCCATACGCTCGGCTGCAATCGACTCCTTTGTCACCAGCGAACTGGAGCGCTGGAAAGAGTTCTTCGATACGATCGAAAGCAAACCACTAACGCCCGAACAGCGACTTTCGGTCGTTGTCGATGAAGATGCCACGCTGGTTCTCGCTGGGGCAGGCTCGGGCAAGACGAGCGTCATCACAGCCAAGGCAGCGTATCTCGTCAAAGCCGGCATTCGCCGGCCGGAAGAAATCCTACTGCTGGCCTTTGCCAAGAACGCGGCAGCGGAAATGTCCGAACGCGTCGAGGCCCGCTCCGGCGTCCCGATCGTAGCCCAGACATTTCATGCCATTGCCTATGACATCATCGGCAAGGTGGAAGGCACAAAGCCACCTCTGGCAGACCACGCCACCGATGACCTGGCATTCACCAACTTGATCAAGCAGATCCTCAAGGATCTCGTCCTGACCCTGACTGAGGTGTCCAGAGCCATAATTCGGTGGTTCGCGCACTTCCTGGTCGAGCCCAAGACCGAATGGGATTTCAAGACGAAGCATGACTATTACAGCCATTTGGAGAAACAGGATCTGCGGACCCTCCAGGGGGAGAAGGTGAAGAGCTACGAAGAGCTGCAGATCGCCAACTGGCTCTACGAAAACGGCATCGCCTACGAGTATGAACCAGAGTACGAGCACAAGATCGATGAAACCGGGCGCCGGGATTATTGTCCCGACTTTCGCCTGACCGAGAGCGGTGTCTACATCGAGCACTTCGGGGTTCGACGTCAGATCCTCGCTGATGGCACCGAGCGCTTGATAACGGCTCCTTTCGTGGCTCGAGAAGCGTATTTGGCTGGCATGGAGTGGAAGCGGAAGCTTCACGCCGAGCATGAGACCACGCTGATTGAAACCTACAGCTATGAGCGGCAGGAAGGGCGCCTGCTGATCAGTTTAGCGGAAAAGCTGGCGCCCCATGTGACGCCAGTTCCACGGCAAGCCGACACCATCTTCGATCGTGTCGCCGAAATGGCGCAGGTCGATACCTTTTCGCAACTGCTCGCCACGTTCCTGCGCAAGTTCAAGAGCGGTGGTTACAGCGTGGCCGATTGTGACGCCAAAGCAGAGCAGATGAAACTCGGTCAACGCGGCAAGGCCTTCCTCGCGGTCTTCGCCCCGGTATTTGCGGAGTATCAGAAACGGCTCGGCGGACGGATCGACTTTGAGGATATGATCCTGCGGGCCGCGCAATACACCGAGACGGGCCGATATGAGAGCCCGTTCCGCCATATCCTCGTCGACGAGTTCCAAGACATCTCCCAGAGCCGGGCGCGGCTGGTGAAGGCGTTAAAGGGCCAGCATCCGGACGCACGCCTCTTCGCCGTCGGTGACGACTGGCAGTCGATCTTCCGTTTCGCAGGATCTGACATTCACCTTGTGCGGCACTTCGGCGCTGAATTCGGCGGTAGCTTTGACGGGGAGACCGGAGTGAACCGAACGGTAGATCTTGGGCGCACCTTCCGTTCGGTTGACCAGATCGCCTATGTGGCCAGATCCTTCGTGTTGAAGAACCCCGCCCAGATATCCAAGCAGATCGTGCCTGCCGGCACGGCAACTGAGCCTGCCATCAGGATACGGATGATGTCGAAGAACGAGAACCAGAGCGCACTGGACGAAGTGCTTCAAGGTCTCTCCAGCAGAATTGAGCCTGGAACAACAGCCACCGCCTTACTCTTAGGGCGCTACCGATTTCTTGAACCCGATATGCGGGATCTCCAGCGGCGGTTTCCGCGGCTGCGTATCACGTTCAAAACCATTCACGCCTCCAAGGGGCTTGAGGCTGATCATGTCATTCTGCTGAATGCCGACAGCGGGCGAACAGGGTTCCCTTCAGAGACGGCCGACGACCCGCTGCTCAGCCTGGTTTCACCCGAGATGGAAGCCTTCGAGAACGCAGAAGAGCGGCGCGTCATGTATGTCGCAATGACGCGCGCCCGTCACACGCTGACGATCCTTGCTTCGAAGTCACGCCCGTCATCCTTCGTCACCGAGCTGGCTAAGGAGCCTGGCTATGGAACAACTGCCGTAGCGGAAGAGGAGCTCGCCCATGAGTGCGGCGAATGCGGCGGACGGTTGCTGGACGTCAAAGGCCAAGATGGAAGGATCTGGTATCGATGCGAGCACATGGATCATTGCGGAAGCATTCTCCCGGCCTGTCCGTCCTGCCGCACCGGCTTGCCTCGACATGTTGACGAAAAAATCGATCTGACCTGTCGGTGTGGCTGCACGGTTCCGACCTGTCCGGAATGCGCGGATGGTTGGTTGGTCGAACGTTCGGGGCGCTACGGTGCTTTTCTGAGCTGTGTCCGGTTTCCTGCCTGCACTGGCAAAGCTCGCAGCGTGGCGGCTGAACACAATGGCCGGGGGGGCGAAGCCAAGAGTACGAAAGATCTCCAAACGCATATCTCCGACGACATCGTAGTTCGGAAATGATTTCCGCTATCACCTGCGAGTGGATCGGATGATCTCGAACGCGGTCAGCTCTGACTGCACTCAGCGATTTTTGTAGACAGAGCGCAGGTGTCATTTCCACCCTGCGGGCCTCGCGCACATGGTCCCGGGCGAACCCGCAGCGGTTTGCGCTATTGGTAACTCGCACGTTTTTCCCATTGTAAGCGATGGTTGACTTGAAATCGAATTCTGGGTTGTGAATAAGTCACGCTGCCGCGTAAGCGTTGAGGGCGTCATGTTGAGATTTTTTGTCAATCCATATGTAAGGGTGAGCATATTCCTCGCCATCGTCGTGGTGATCGTCCATTTCTCCCAAGGTTGGGTGCCATACCACGATATGCCGCGAATTTTCTCGACGATCGAGGCGTCCTATAGGACCGGTGCGATCGAAGGTCTGAGCGACAAAAGCTTTGTCTTTGCCTTGGCCGTCGCGATTGGTGCGGTTGCGGTTGGGTTGCTGGTTGCATTCTCTTTCAATATGCTCCTGATCGTATTTGCTCTCGGGGGGGCACGTCGCCGGGTTGAGCGTATTTCGAAGGGGGCGAAGGCCCCGGGAGAGAAACGGCGGCTTTTCGCCCAAGGCTTCGATGGCGCTGGTCTCGTGCTGCAAAGGTGGCCGGTCATCGGGCATGCGTTTCTTGAATTCTGCGAAACGCTCGTGAACACGGATGACGATGAAATCCGCAATACGGTCCGGCCGCAATCGTTCTTCCATGTGGGTCTGGCGCGGGAGGCAATGCCGGGCTTCAAGATGATGAATGCCATTCCGGGCTATTTCGTCGGCATCGGCCTGCTTCTGACCTTCATTGGTCTTGTCTTCGCGCTGGCCAAGGCCGGGCAGGCGACCTCGGCGACGGATGCGGGCCAAATGCAGAGTGCGATGACCGAACTGCTCAACATCGCTACATTCAAGTTTTCTACATCGATTGCTGGGCTCGGTGCCTCGATCGTCCTGTCTTTTTTCTTTCGGTTCTATTCCATCATGATGGAGGGTTCCTTCGAGAAATTCTGCAGCTCTCTGGAGGGAGGTTTGCTTTATGCCTCTCCACAGAAGATCACCGATGAAATGAACACGACGATGAAGGAGCAGCTTCGCCAGTTGAAGGAGATAACGCAGGGCGACTTCTTCTCGCGGATGGGCGAGCAGATCGCGCCGCGCATGAACGAGGCCATTGCCTCTGCCATGGCGCCCGTCTCCAGCCACATCCGCGAGGCCATCAGTGATCTGAAGTCAAACAGCCAGTCAGGCATGAGCGACATGTTGCAGGAGTTTGGCCGAGCCGTTCAGGGGGGCGCGGGGGTTGAGATGCAGGCTCTGACATCGACGCTCGGCCAGATGGAAAAGACGCTATCCGGTATGCAGAATGACCTTCGTGGCAGCGGCGAGGATTTCAGCCGCCGCATGGTGGAGGCGGCGGAACAGCTCAAGCAGTTTGTCATCGATGCCGGCAGCAGTTTCGGTCAGAGTTCGACCGAAAGCCGCGAGGCGCTGGCAAGCGTTGCCGCTACCTTGCGGGAGACGTTGGAGCGCGCCAATACTGATATGGCCTCGGGGCTCGGAGCGGCGGCAGGCAGTGCCTCCGGCAAACTGGAAGAAGCCATGGGTGTCGTCATGGGCAAGCTTGAGGCCCAGGTTAGCGGGCTAAACGATCACCTGAACAGTATGCGCGCGGCGATGGACGAGCAGTCCCGCGCATCGGATCAGCGACAAGCCTCCCAGAATGCTCTGATCGAGCGGACATCGGAAGCGGCGGTGATGACCCAGAACCGCATGCAGGAAGGCATGGCCGGCGCGATCGAAGAGATCGGCGGGATGCTCAATCAGGCGGTATCAAAGGCCGTCTCGCAGATCGCGGCGCAGTTCGATGCGCTCGGACGGCAGATGCAGAACGTCGAGCACGCCCTCGGCAACCAGCGGCTGGCTCTGGAAGGCACGGCGAGCGAGGCCCGTAAGACAGCGGATGCCTTCGGCATGACGGCGCAAAACATGCGTCTGGCCGCCGGGCCGCTGGGTGAGGTCGGGGAGCGTTTTTCAGCGGCAAGCGAGAGCATGAGTGGCAACCTCGAAAAGACTGCAGATACCGTGCGCCTGATGCAAGACGAGATCGCTGCGCTTGCCACAGCGCTTCAGGATGCGAACGGAAAGGCGAGAGAGTTCTGGGAAGGGTTTCGCTCGAAGTTCGATCAGGTCGACACCGCGCTCGGCGAGGCCGTCACGACCTTGGCGCGCGCGACCGGCGAGCAGTCCCAGCTTCTTGAAAAGCAGGTCGGCAGCGTCGACAGCGGATTGGCCGAGGCTATCAGCAAGCTCAATCCGCTTCTGGATGATCTGACGGCTGCGGCCGGCGATATCGCGGACAGTCTCGACAAGGCGCGGAGCAGGTTCGAAGGTGAGGGCTGATGCTGGAGGAGGGCGAAAACGGCCACGAAGCGGAAGACGAAAATTACTTCGTGTCGATGACCGACATGATGGTTGGCATCCTGTTCATCTTCATCATCATGCTGATGGTATTCGCCCTGAATTTCCGGCAGAAGACGGATGAGCAGAAAGACAAGCTCGAGATCGCGCAGGAATTGACGGAGCAGATCGAGCAATTGCAGGAGCGCATCAATGAGGAATTTGCACTTCTCGACAAGGCGGATGCGACGCGCCGGCGATTGCTGGAAACCATCAAGGACCGCCTTCAGGCACAAGGGCTTTCGGTCCAGGTGGATGAGACCAATGGTGTCTTGCGTCTGACGGAGAACGCGGTCCGCTTCGCCTCGAACAAGTCGGATCTCGATCCGGCGGCGAAGGCAAATGTGCAGAAGATCGCCCAGACCCTTGCTGAGACCCTGCCGGCCTATGCCCATTGCGCCATGCAGGAAATATGTTCGGAGGGAGTCGTCAACAATCGCGTTGAGACTGTGTTCATTGAAGGACATACGGATCTCACCGGTGAGGATGGTCGGAACTGGCAGCTCTCGACGGAGCGTGCCGTCAACACTTATCGTACGATCATCGATAGCGCGCCAAGTCTGCGTGCGTTGCGTAACTCCGAAGACCGTGAAATCCTGTCGGTGTCGGGCTATGCCTCGACGCGGCCGGTCAAGGAGGGGCAAACGGAGAAGGAATATGGCCTCAACCGCCGTATCGATCTGCGCTTTGTTATGGAGGCGAACCAGCGGGAGCGGTTGTCTCAGGTGAAGCAGTTGCTCAAGGAAATGCAAAGCAAGATCCAGGAACTTCGCGGTCCGGGTACACCTGGGAGCGACGGAAGGCGTGTAGGCACGGGCGGCTAAGTTGTTCGAGAGATTGGGGGCGTCTCATGGAAGAGCAAGGTGAGCGGCATGTACAGGCCAGAACGGCGTTTCGGGATGCAATTTCCGATGTGAATGCAAGGTTTGGCCGTTCTAGCCAGAAGGACGTTCTGGCCGGACGGATGCAGGTTTTGGCCGCGAGGATGTCCGGCGATGGCACGGGCGAAAAACGGGAGGGAAAGGACTATGATCGTATTGCTGATCTTCTCCTTTCCGAACTGAAGGAGGATGCGTCCATCAATGCGCGCCGTGCTCGCGATGGCGCCTGGTGTCTGTGGGAAACCAGCCCGGCGATTGCTGCCGTTGAGCCCGCGCTCGAAAGTTACCTGCGGCAAGTCGAAACGCTCGCGGACAAACGGGCCTCCCGTTCACTTTGCAATGCCTATCTGAACCAGTTCCGAGCGGACAGACCCGGCTTGGCGCGGGTTAGCGATGCGCTTGAGACGGTTAGCCTTGTCGCAGGGGATCCCTATGGCGGATTGCAGCGCGATCTCCAGCTTTTTTCGTTGCCGCAGGGGCCGGAAAATCTGGGTTTGCGCGCACTCCGGGAGCGCCGGACGCCAATAGACCTGCTCCAATCTCTCGGACTTTCAGGTGCCATTGTGCTTCAGGGGGGCTTCGTTGAGCCCTGTGTCAGTGCGGCGCTCAAGAGGCTTGCGGATGACGGGGAACTGAAGCCGAAGGACAGGCTGGAGTTTGTTAAGGCACTTGCCGTCGATCCCGGAAAGGGTACTCTGTTATTTCCACGTTTGAAAGCGCTTACGGTCAATGCCTTGTTGTTGCCTTACGTCCAGGCCCCGCCGCCGACGGATATTCAGGCAGCAACACTCGGACTTCTCGTCAAGGCAATCGGCGACCCGCGGTCACACGCGGCGGAATGGCGACAGATGGAGGAGGCTGCACGCATCGCACGCCGTTGGCTGACGAAGCAGAGCATTGACCACTTTCTCGAAGTCGTGGACAAGGTAGCATTGGACAGAATGTGGCGATGGCGGCGAACGTTCTGGAATGCTGTATTCGACACAAAGGGGCCCGATGGCCAGAGCATAGTTCAGGAAGCCTGGGTCGTTTTTGATCATGTGGGATATGACCGGGCGCGGCGCATGGGCGTCGAGGATTTGACGGTTGGCCGTTTCCAAAGGGGAGGCGGCAACGTTCAGGAAGGTCAATCTGTCCTCCTTCTCAGAATAGGGAGGATGGTGATTGCCGAGTGGAGCCACAATGGGAAAGTCCGCATCTGGTACGATGCCGATCGGGACGGTGCGCCACGGCTCTACAGACGTTATTATCAGGCATACGAATTGCGTGACGGGGAAGGTTCGTATTACCCGGATTGGGAACGTGCCCACATGAGCCCTGAGACGCTCGCTTGGCAGAATGCCGTCGCCGACAAGCTCTATGATCTGATCCGCATCCGAATCCCGCAAAGTCGGTATCGATAGCTATGAGCTTTTTGTCCGAAGCGACGCCTGCGGGTTTGGTCATCCAATTTCAACAAAGGAAATTGCTGAAGAAGCAGATCTTGCCGGTGGACGCTTGGAGGCGGTTGACCAGCACGGAAAAGCGCGTGGCTTCGTTCCTGCTCTCCTTGCTGGATGAGGGAAATGCCACCCTTCACGATAAAGGAACAGGCCGAGAGGGTCTGCTCATTTCCCACGATACGGTTGTTCGTCTACCGGTATCGGTGGCCGAAGCGGTAGGCGCACCGTCGCTGACGTCGCTTTCCATCACCCTGTCTTTTGAAGGCCTTATGACCGACCCGGATGGTCACATCCGCTGTCGGTGGTATGACGAGAACACGCAGGCGATCCGGCCGAAACGATGTGGCTGCATCGTCAAGTGGGCCGACGGGCGAAGGGAGGGGCGACTCTCCGAAACGATCTTCCGGCTTGTCGAGGCGGTGGATTCCTATAATGCAAGTGAGGGGCAGGGGCCCGAAGCGCGTATTGCCGCTTGGTTGCCTGTTCAGAACTGCTACCACGACGTCACTGGCAAGGAAGTAAAGGCCGACGACTACCTGTCGCACCTGACGCTTTATCAGGCTGGCGCCATGGCGCTCGATGTGCGCCAGACGTCAGACGGTCCCGATTTCGTTCCTATTGTCATGCGCCGGGAGAAGAATGCCGGGCAGACGGATGACGAGGCGCCCATTCCGGAAACGGAGGAGGACCCCTCGACAGTCGGGCGCCAGCGCGATGCCATTTCGGATGCGCTTTTACCGGCTGATTTACAACAGGGGTTTCTCCAGAGTTTCGTGCGGGAAGGCGCGACGCGGCAGGCCTATGTTCTCGGGCGGCAGCAATATCTCGTGATCGAGCCGGCACTGCGGACGGCTCTGGACGTGGTGCGTCAGAAGAGGAGATCCCCGCGCGCCGAGCGGGAGGAATTCGTGCGCAACCCGCGCCCAGCTTTGGCAGGTGCCTTGGGACAGGAAATGAGCACGCCTGTCGGAGATAGTGCCGAAGGAGATGAATGGCAGGACCAGACGGCATCGATGCTGCTTGTCGAAACGCATCAATATGCCGAGAGGGTCATAGGGCTCGGAATCTGGCAGAAGCCGAACCTGCCGTGGCTACAGACCCCGTCGGGTCAGTGGATGCCGGAGCGTTTTCCAGTGAAAATCGGTTCCGCCACCATCGTCATGGGCAAGGCGGAAGCAGAGGAAATCGCTAGCGATTATGCGAGGGCCCTGAGTGCCGGCGACGGGGACATGGTCGTACAAGGTCAGCATGTGCCAACGGAGGACGTTGGCCATGTGCTCGAGAGTCTGGGCCTGGCAACATCGGTTGCCGGGGCGGATGATCCTGTAGATTTGGCCACCTGCGGCTGCGAGGAAAAGGCGGTCGCATTCTCTGCTGGGGCAGCTTTCGGTGATGACGGCAAAGACTCCCGTCTGCCCGCAGAAAGGCAGGTGCTGCAGATCCGGCAGAATTTCGAGGGCGTCGACTACCTGGTGAGCCACCCCCGTCGGGTGTCCATGCTGTCCAGTGATTTTCCCGTGGGCTTGCTGACGCGCTCCATTCCGAAACCGCATCAGGAGGACGGGTTTCGCTGGCTGGCCGACGCCTGGACCGCCGGATGGCCGGGCGTTCTGCTGGCCGACGACATGGGGTTGGGAAAAACATTTCAGGCGCTCACATTCTTGGCCTGGATCAGGGAAAACCGCTCCCGTCAGGGGATGGCTGAAGGTGTGTCCAGACAGCCGGTTCTGGTGGTTGCCCCGACGGCCCTGTTGCGAAACTGGATCGAGGAAGCTGAGCGGCATCTTCAGCCTAATGTGCTCGGTGAGCGGGTTGATGCCTTCGGCTACGGTCTCAGTCGCCTGAGACCGGCTTCGCCGGGCGCATGGGCGGAGGAGGACTCCCTTGATGTCTCCCGACTGCGAAGCGCTGACTGGGTCCTCACGACATATGAAACGCTCGCCAACCATCACCGCGTCTTCGCACGCGTCGCCTTCTCGGTCGCTCTCTTCGATGAGGCGCAGAAAATCAAGATGCCAGGAACGATCAACACCCAGGCTGCGAAGGCCATGAATGCCGATTTTACCCTGGCAATGACCGGAACACCGATCGAGAACCGTCTGGCCGACCTCTGGTGCATCATGGACCGTGCGATCCCGGGCTATCTCGGTGAACTCAAGGGATTCGTGAAACGTTACGAAAATGGCGCCGAGGCGGAGCTGGAGGAATTGAAGGCAAAACTGGATCGTCCCGATACCAAGACCCCAGCGCCAATGCTGCGTAGGATGAAAATCGATATTCTGGAGGGGCTGCCCCATCGGTCGGTCAATAGGGTGGAAATGCAGATGCCGCCGGAGCAGGCGCAGGCCTATGCTCGAGCTCGTATGGATGCGCTAAATGGCGGGCGCCGGCATGGTGACATGCTGCGCGCCATCCATGCCTTCAGAGGCATTTCTCTGCATCCCGACAAGGACGAAAATGTCGATCCGCTCGATCCGTCCTCGGTGAACGCATGGGTCAGCCGTTCTGCCCGCCTTTTGCAGACGATGAAGGTGCTGGAGGAAATCGCCGCACGTGGTGAGAAGGCGCTGGTTTTCCTAGAAGATCTTGCCCTGCAACGGATTTTTGCGACGGCGGCTGCAACGAAATTCGCGCTTCCGGCGATGCCTGCCATCATCAACGGCAGCGTTCCCGGGGAACGAAGACTGGCGATTGTTGATGGTTTCCAAAACGGGCCAGCAGGCTTTGATCTGTTGGTTCTGTCGCCGAAGGCAGCGGGCGTCGGCCTGACGATCACGGCCGCTAATCACGTCATCCATCTGTCCAGATGGTGGAACCCTGCGGTGGAGGATCAGTGCAACGACCGCTGTTATCGCATTGGCCAGAACAAGCCGGTGACGGTGCATGTTCCGATTGCCGTCCATCCCGCCTTGGGCGACGCCAGCTTTGACGTCACTCTGGATAAGTTGCTTGAAAACAAGCGTGCTCTGTCGCGTCATATGCTGAGGCCTCCGGTGGAAGACAGCGACATCGAGATCCTGTTTGGAGAAGCTGTCGTCGCCGCTTAGAGATCGGCCTCCGCCAAAAAGGGAGAGGGATTGGTTGGCTCGTCGCCAATGCGTCCGCTTGTCGTGAGCAGAAGCCTGGATTTGGCGCGGGTCATGGCCACGTAGAACAGTCGACGCTCGCCTTCGATCTGGCGTTCCGTCTTGGCCCGTCTTAGAGGCCAGATACCGTCGACTACGTCAAGCATGACGACCGTGTGGAATTCGCGACCCTTTGCCCGAAGCGCGGTCATCAGATGGACCGGCTTTCGCCATTCCGCATTGGCACTGTCATCGTCACCATCCATTCCGGGAAGCTTGACCAGCGTTGCCTTCGCCTTGTCGAGGTCGTCGATGAATTTCTGGAAGTCGTTCCCGTATGTTCCCGCGAAAGCGGCAAGGTAGAAGAACGGGGGGTCCGCCAGAAAGATATCCTCCTGGCTTCTTCCGTAGTCCTGCTTGAAACCGCTATAAAGGGTTTGCAGAGCCTCGATCGACGAACGGACATCGGGCGAATGTAGGAACTTGCGCAGGCGGATCGCGAAGTCCTTCACGGTCTTGCCATCGTCCTGCTTGCCGCGGATCGGGCCGGGATAGGATTCCAGCGCCTCAAGCGCCACGTCATAGGTTGCCGGTTGGCCGCGTCGGAGATGGCTTGCCAACGCATCGGCTTCCGCTTTGCGCAATGGAAAACGTTGGACGCTGTTACACAGCACCATGATGTCATCCACCACTGTTGGCAGCCTGATCCCCATCTGAGCTAAAACAGGCATCTGGCTTGCGATGTGCCGTATCCTAAGGGCCGACAAAAGGCGGTCAAACGTGTCGGATAGAAAGACGTGAAGGTCTTCCGCCGCGCAAAAGGGAATCTCGTCTCGCGCGAGAAGGATCTGGTAGGGGATCAATTGCGCGCGCTTGCGAGACAGGAGTGCCATGCGCGCCCCTGGTTCCTGAGCGGCAACGAAGGTTTTGATCTCATCGGTGATCTGGCGGGTCGTATCCAGAAATGTTTCGCCATTCAGCCGGTCGATCTTGGCTTCAACCTTGGAAACGGCGATCATTTCCTTCTTTTCCCGCCGCTTGTTGCAGGCGATCAGCCTGGCACTCTTCTCGACGATATTGCGGGGGCAGCGATAATTTCGCGTAAGGATATGCGTCGTGAAGGGCCGTTTCAGGTGCTCTCGAGGATAGAGGATGAAGTCCGGAGCCGCACCACGCCATTCGAAGATCGCCTGATCGTCATCTCCCACCAGCGTCAGCTTGCTTCGGTTGAGATCGGCAATCGTCAAGACCAGCGACAGGTCGAGTGGGTTGATGTCCTGAAACTCGTCCACGAGGATATGAGTGATCGCTTCGCTTTCCGAGGGCTGGTGCCCCTCCCGCAATTTGCGCCTCAGGGCAAGCCAGCCGAAATATTTCTGGTCTTCAAGTGTGAACGCAACTTGGGAGTGTTGTTGCTTGCAGGCATTCACGAAGAAAGGAAGTGTTATGTCGAGAAAACTCTCCCAGCGGCCGTTCTCCAGAGCGCCAAATTCGAGTAGCTTCTCTTTCGGGTCGTTGAGAAGGTCAATAAGGCCGAGTTCCTCAAGCGCGTCGAGCCTATCGTTCGCGTGACGCATCGTTCCGATTTCGTGATCGAAGCCTAGAGTCTTCATCGTGTCGAGCAGGTTGGCAAGAATTCGCGGCATGTTGACCGGCTGCGTTTCCATCGCTGTACGCAAAGGTTCGATTTCCGACCAGGAGCCAGAGAGCGGCCCTCTGATGAGGTTCTGCCGATCAAATTCGGATGCAGACAATCTCGGATTGGTGAACGCATTTCGAACTTGCCGCCAGCCGTATCCGTTTAGTGTCACCACATCGCATGCCGGTCCGACCTGCGCGAATGCGGTGCTACCGAGCCGCGCTCGCAACTCGTCGCGGGCTGCCCTGGTGAACGTCACGATCAGAAAGCGAGCCCTAGCCCCAGACTGGTCGAAGAGTTCCAGGCATCTGTAAAGCAGAGAATGCGTTTTTCCGCTTCCGGCTGGGGCAAGAAGGCGAATGTTCTCATCTGGTGCGAGAACGAAGCGCTTTTGAACGTCATCAAGCGGTGCGTTCGCCAAGCTCGTCATTTCAGATCCCTCACTATCCAGTGGCTCAAAGCGGTGGTAACAGTGCACTTGCCGTGCCGGCAATTATTTCCGCGCCCCAAGCCTACGATCTCTTTACGATCTGCTGCTTTTCTCGGTCATACCTATAGCGATGTAGCTGCCCGTCCTTGATCAATTGAGCCGCCTGGGCGACGTGCTCCGGCAGCACATAGAACCACTCGCGCGGTCGTATCCTCTTGCCGAAGCGGTCAATGATGAAAAGCTCACCCGGTCTGGCGGCGTCAAAGAACCGATGGAGCAAGTTCTCGACCTTAGAACGCGACAGGTTCTGCAGCTCGTAAGTGGCGACAATCTCGACCGGTGCCAGAAGGAAGGTGGGATCGTTCCGCGCATCGGCCACGCGACGCCGGACGTCTTGTGAGGTTACGCCGATCTTGTAGAGGATGTCGCGCTGCGGTTTGATCGCAGGATCCTCAGAAAGGCTGCGGGCCACGTAGATCGTGCCGGACAGCGAAACCTTATCGGTTTCCCAGTCGGGATCGAGCGGGCCGAGGCCCAGGCGTTGAACGACGCGTGCCGTCTTGTCGTCGTTGAGGGACTTGCGGAACGACGACATCAGCGGGTCACTTTCGGTGCCGTTCGAAAAAATCACCCGCAGGCGATGGTCGCGCGCCCCACCGCGCTGCGTGCTTTCACTCTTTTCCGCGATGTAGGCCAGAAGGCCGTTGCGGATGAAGAAGTCGCCTTCCATAGGTTCGATGACGGCCCATTTCTCGATCAGTGTGGCCTCCCGTGCGCCACTGTCGAGGGCCTGCTGCATGGTCTCGAACAGGCCCGCAAACTGATCGAAGTCTTTGCACGGCACAAAGTCAGCTCGGTGATCCGGCACCTGACGTTCCGCCGCCGGCGTCACGTGTTTGAGCTGAACAAGTTCCGGCTGAACATCCAGACTATCATCGGCAAAGATGTCATCGAGCGAGTCTGGGATGTCATCGTGTTGAACCTCATCCCTCCAGGAAACCTCGGTGACCTGCTCTTTCCGTTCCAGAAGTCCAAGCCTGTCGGCTTGGCGGAGCTCATCGCTGGGCGATTTCATCAGGCTTTGCCAGATCGTGCCGAGTCGCATTTCCTCATGGTTTGATGAGTTGGCGTCCGGCAGACGTCCGTGCTGTTCGTAGAAGCGCGTCACATCATTCAGAATCGAAACGCTGTTGTTGCCGGACGATGCCGCCTTCGGCTTGAGTTTTACGGCAAGCAGGCTGAACTCATCGGGTTCCGCAAAGATCTCTTCCAGCGTCGGGCGTGGCATTAGTTCGCGGCCTCGCGCATCATCTGGGCCTTGCGGTTCTTGAGCCAGGCCAGCGCTTCTGCCATGCGCTTTTCCAGCGCGTCTTCAGCGTGGACATTTGGCTCGCGTCCCTCCTGCGCCCGGAACCGCTTGATCCGGGGCCAAAGCGTCCGTGCTTCCTCTTCCGTCATCTGCACACGCATGGCCACCATGGCAGACTGCACCTGGGACAGCAGCGGAGCGTCGAAGCTGCGGGAAGCGACCTCGAAGCATTCCTGAAAGGCGTTGACGCTGTCGATGAGGTCTATATCCAGCTCGCGGACATTGATGAAACGGCGCACCATGGCGAGCAGCGTGTTGGGTGCCGCCCGCATATCGTCGTCTGTGTCGTTGCCATCCGCCTGCCCGGCGTCGTCGCCCATTCGGGGCGCTTCCCCGCCTTCCTGATCGGCACCGAGGAATGGCGTGCCGGCGTCCTGAAACCCGCGCTCCGCTTCCTGGCGTGCCAGCGTCAGCAGGTTCATGCGCGCGGCAAGGTTCTGGCGGATGGCTTCGGTTTCGTCGTCGTTGAGGTTCTCGTAGCGATGCTCGATAATATCCGTCAGCAGCATCTGCGTTGCCACTTCCGGGGCCGTGTCTGGAGACACGATGCGGGCATCAACAGCCTGACAGGCGGTTGCCATCAGATCGGCCATATCGTTTTCGCAGATGTCGCGCGCCCGGTCGGTCGGAGGCTCCATCAGACCCTTGATGCCGATGGTGATGGTACCCTGGCCGTCATCGGTGATCGGTTCGCGAATATCGCCATCTTCCCGGCGATAGAATTTGAAATTGGGCGCCAGCACCTGTTCCATCAGTAGCGAGCCGGAAATGGCCTTCAGCATGTCGTTGACGGCATCCTTCACCGCCGCTGTTTCCACGCCCGGTTCTGCAACCAGATTGGTGAAGATGGCTTTCGGTTTACCCGGTGCATCGCGCGTGGCGCGGCCAATGATCTGAACGATTTCGGTCAGCGATGCGCGGTAGCCGATGGTCAGCGCGTGTTCGCACCACACCCAGTCAAAACCCTCCTTGGCCATGCCAAGGGCGATGATAATGTCCACCTTGGCGCGGTCGGCCTCATCGTCGCGCTTGCCGTCAGGTCCCTTGATCTCGCGGGAAAGGGCAGCCTTCACCCCCTCGCGCTCCGGGCCATCATGAACGAGATCGGCCACTTTCAGAACGCGGCCATCTGCCGTCTTGATCAGATCGAAGCCGGTGCCGTCCTCCACGCCGATATGCTCGCCGATCAGATCGAGAATACGGCCCACCTCATCGTTCTTCTCGCCAAAGGCTTCCGCCGAACCGCGATGGGGAATGTGGATGATGGTCTTCAGCGTTGTGTCCAGCACATCGAGCAGGCCGTTGATGTACTGGCCGCGATAGAAGCTGTAATTGACGCCGAGCGCCTTCAGATACTCATAGCCTTCAAGCTGCTCGTAATAGGAATAGGTGATTGTCTTGAAGCGCACCTCGTCTTCCGGCCGCAGCACCGGCACGGCGTCGCCGCGAAAGTAGGAGCCGGTCATGGCCATCACATGGCACTGGCCGCGTGTGATGATCTGACGCAGAATTTCGCCGAGGCGATTGTTATCGGCTGCCGAGACATGGTGAAACTCATCGATGGCGAGAAATACATTGTCGAAGGCCTCGATCCCATGCACGCGCTCCACCGCCTCAAAACCGAAACGGAAGGTGGCGTGGGTGCAGACCAGAACGCGGGCATCGGACTGCATGAAGTCCGAAAACGCCTTCACCTTCTGCGCGATCGAGCCATCTTCGGTGCCGGAAAGGCAGAGGTTCCAGCGGTCCTCCACCTGCCAGTCGGAATCGAAGCCATAGCTTTTCAGGTCTGTTGACCGGAAGGAGCCGCCAATCGAGGTTTCCGGCACGCAGACAATGGTTTTGGCAAGCCCCTGATGGTTCAGCTTGTCCAGCGCCACGAACATCAGAGCGCGGCTCTTGCCCGCCGCAGGCGGGGCTTTCAGCAGAATGAACTGCGCGCTGCGGGCGGCATAGGCGCGGGACTGCATGGGCCGCTGGCCAAGCGCATTGGTGGCCTTGGATTGCCCGGTGCCATTGTAGCGTATATTGACCATCTCAACCATTTACTTCGCCCCCTGCTTCACCCGCGCCGCATAAAGCTTGAACAGCTTTTCCAGCCGCTCCGTGTCGTTGCGGAAGGGGCGGCCAATATACATGCTCTCCAGCAGCTCATCATTCTCCCGGTGCACGGCCCGCAGCTCGTCCGGCATCTTGTCCGGGTCATAGAGATCGGCAATGGTTTTCGGGTAATGCTGATAGCGCGTCTTCAGAATGCGCCGTGCGGAGGCGGATAGCTGCTCCAACTGATCTGCGGTGAATTTCGGCACCGGAAAGGTGTTCCAGCCTAGCGTGTTGGAATAGCGAAAGTCGGATTTCAGCTTGCCGCAAACGGTGGCGATCCAGACGAGGTGCAGACGCGAAGCGATCAGGGCGATGCACCAGTCGGGTGCGTCGTAGAGAACCTGGTTTAGGTTCGAAGAAATGACGTCGGCTCCAACGCGGTCAACCGGTAGGTAGGGGCGGCGTTCCGAGGTGACGCTGGGGACGAGGATGGCGTGGGCAAACGTTTCCGGGCTTCTGCGCTCTACGAAGCGATGGGGCCGACTGGCGAAATCAGACGTTGATTTGTTGGTACTCTTGAGCCGGTTCTCAGCGACCATTTCGATCCGCTGCTTGATGGGTGGTATCGATAGTGCCAAGTCCAGTGACGTTGGGTCTGCTCGCTCATCGATCCAAAGGCAGTACCTGTCGAAACCGTTCACAACCTCCTCCGAGCCGAGAAATTTTCGAATGATAGCCCTAGTCTCAGGATAAGCATCAGTAAGCGACTCCATCTCGATCTGGTTCAAGATCAAATGTCCGCCGTCCCTGGGCATCTCTCCGAAAGTCATTTCCGGCAGGCCATTTATGGGCTTGGATGATGCGGAAACGGTTACGGTCGGTCCATCGACGAGATAGCTATTGATGTTTGCTGCCCGAACCTCAATGTCTTCATCAATCAAGCGTTTCGCCTTGGCACTGGCATTACGGATTCCGACGACGACGCAAATGACGGCTGCATTCGCAGCAGCGTTGTTCCGCCATTTGAATGATCGGTGAGCAAAGCCAATTTCGACGTCGAATTTGAATATCTCAGGCCAAAGGCTGGACGCTGAGGCTCCCTGGCATATCGAATTTGTAGCGACCAATGCCGCCTCAGCATTGCGATTTTGTATGTATTGCGCGGCTAGAAAATACCACGCGGCAACCAAATCGAACGCTCGATATGCCTTTACCCGGCCGCTGAATACGAGGTCCATGCCTTCCTTTTGCTCTTCCTCTTGCTGTGCTTTGCCGAGGAAAGGCGGATTTCCAGCAATATAGACCTCCTCACCCTCCGCGGGTGGCGGACAAACTTCATCCCAGTTTACTCGAAGCGCATTCTCACGTCTGATCTGACCGCCATCCCGCAGCGGCAGCAGCGGAGGCATCCGCCCGAACACATCGGCAAAGCGGGCATTCGCCTGATATTCGGCAATGAACAGCGCAAGTTTCGCCGTTTCCGCCGCAAAGTCCGTCAATTCGATGCCGTAGAACTGGTTGAGGCTGACAGAGGAGAACATGGCAAAATGCTCGTTACCCTCCAGCTCTCCCAGACGCTTCAGAATGCGAATCTCGCGCTCCCGCATCTGCCGATAGGCGACGACAAGAAAATTGCCGGAGCCGCAGGCGGGATCGAAGACCCGGATTTTCGACAGGCGGTGAAGCTGGGCCTTCAGCGCCGCCGGCTTGTCCCAGGCCTTGTCCAGTGCCTCATCCAGATCATCCAGAAACAGCGGCCCCAGCACCTTCATGATGTTGGGCACCGAGGTGTAATGCATGCCCAGTTCGGCGCGGGCCTTGGGATCGGCAATCGACTGGATCATCGAGCCGAAAATATCCGGGTTGATCAGCTTCCAGTCCAGCTCGGCGGCGTCGCGCAGATAGCGGAAGGAGATGGGATCGAACGCCGGCGCCTCGATGGCATCGGCAAACAGCCCGCCATTGACGTATTCGAACGTGTCAGCCCAGGCAGGCAGCCCCTCCCGCTGGCCTTTGGGCAGGTTCATGGCGGAAAATGCCTGTACCAGCACATCGCGCGCATGTTCGCCCTTGTTGCCGCCATAGGAGAAGACGGCGAAGGAAAACTGGTTCTCCTTGAAGACGCCGACATCCTCGGAAAACAGGCAGAAGATCAGCCGCGTCATGAACAGGTTCATGGCATGGCGGCGCTCCGGCACGGCCCAATCCGGGTTTGCCTTCAAAAGCGCATCGTAAAGTTTCGCCAGTTTGCCGGTGGCCTTGATGTCGACCGGATTTTCCTCTGCCGCCCGATACCGCTCCTTGCCAGCCGCGGGCAGGAAGAAGGAAAAATGCGTGCCAAGCTCGACAAAGGGGCAGTGCAGTGTCTCCCCGGACTTCGGATGCTCGGCGGCAATCATCTCGCCATCCGTGGCAATCAGGATTGCAGGCTTTGCTTTCGCCGTGCGCTTGGAGGCGCGCAGCGCATCCAGCATGTCAGCCGCCATGCCGGGAAGGGCGGGCGCATAGTGAAACTTGCCGTTCAGCAGAACGCCACCCGCAATATCCGACTTGTTGGTGCTGCCCGCCCGCAGCTTGGCAACGGTTGCCTGCGCATTATCGGTTGCCTGCGCAAAGGCATAGCCAAACTTGGTGGGGTCAAACTTGGCCTTGGCGATGGCATCGAGGGCGTCGGCAATTTCGGTGGGGTTCATCATGAAAGGTCAGGCTTCTTCTTATCGTTGCAGGCGGTGCGGTCAGGCCCAGGCCGGAATGAAAATACGCTTCAGGGGTATGAGCTGCTGGGTCTCGAGATCAAGCTTATCATATTGCTCCAGCAGGCTTTTCACCAGATCATCAAGATCCATGAGTGCTGTCGGGATACGGGCGCGTTCGGCTTCATAGCGGGCCTCACGGGTGAAGCCGCCGGTGCTAACGTAAAGCCCCTTATCCAGATCATGCCGCCCGGCAATGAAATTGCGCAGGTCCGGCGCGCCCATCGAGCCTTTGCGATGCTTGACCTCCACAACGATGCGGGGCGCTTCAAAGCCGAAACCATCGGGTGAGGCGACAATATCCTTACCCTGATCGGGCCCGGCATCAGAAATGCGGGTCTTGTAGCCAAGGGAGCGAAGCAGGCCCGCAACGAGATCCTGCATTTCCGACCAACTCAGAGCGTTGACCTTATCCTTGATAAACTCGTGGGCACGGCTGGCCATGGATTCAAAAAGGTCTTCTTCGGCAGCCTCGCCCACGGCCACCGAACTTTCCGGCGGTGCTGCGATATTCCCGGACAAAGCTTTCTTCAATTCTGCCGCGACATCGTTGGATAGCCGAAACAGGGTTGATATGGAGCCGAGGCTGTTGCGGCTTTCAACAGAAAGCAGATCGCGGCTAAGTTCGCCATCCCAACGCACCGAACGGACCTGTGTGTCTTCGGGGTCTATCGAGGTGTCGTGGCGGTAGGCGCTTGCGATTTCACCCACCAGATAGACCCGGCGCGAGGGATCATAGGTGACGACCATATCGCCGATGTTCATCTCATTGACGAAACGATGAAGCTGCCCGGCTGCCATGGCCTGGCTCTGCGGCTTGGCACCAGCGTAGGATTTCGCAAGCGCCTCGCTTATGGTTTTGCGCGTTTTTGCTTGCGAAAGATCACCCAATGCGGGCCAGCCGATGGCAACGACAGACTTTTCCTTGAACGCATCAAACAAGCGACCGTTGCGCTCGGCGCGAACCATCCACGATTTACTCATATGCATCCCCCTGTAGCAGGGATACATTCATCACTCGTCGCAAAATTGCAAGATTGATCCGGGTAGCCCGCCACGGGTGCCGAGGTGACGTCGTCGATCCGGAAGTTATTTCCGCGCGAGTGCGTCTTCAACGAGATCGGATGGCGTTGTCGTCGAGGGACAGATCTCGTCCCCAGTGCGGCCGTGAGAGGCCGGAAATCGCCCTGGATGACACACGCATTAAGTGTGGATTTTACTTGCCTCAGCGAAAAGCAAGATTCCGGCGCAGAGGAGGCAAACCGGTCGATTCGGAAGTATCTATAGTACATATTGAAGAATATCTCTTAGTTAGCAATTATTACAAAACTAAAGGTTGGTTGAATTGCTTGATCGACGTGCGATAATATTCTCTGTAAGGTCGTTGAATCTTACGATCTCAAGAAAAAAGGAGATAGACTATGGGTATCATCAGCCAAGCGGCCGCATCGGCCCACCGCGCCCGCCCCTTTTATGAGGAGCACGAAATCAGCGATGAGCTGAAGAGCGTGCTCGAGGAGGAGGCCAAGCACCTTGTCGGCGCGCGGCGCCGATCGACGGAGGATGCATTCGAAGAGGGGGAGCGTTTCGATAGGATCGCCACGCTTCTGCCGGAAGGGACCTTGGAGAAATGGGCGGTCGAATGCTGCGGCTACACCGCGCGGCACGTGCGCACCAAGCGTGCGGTCCACCGCAACCTTCAGGCCTATAAGGAGATCTTGGTTGCGCTTGCCGTGGGTCCGACCGTGCTTGGAAAGATGAGTGCGGCCACGCCCGAGCAGGTCGAACAGATCATCGGCTTTGCCAGCACGCATGATCGGCTGCGCGTTCAGGACGTCACGGCGATCATGTCCGGGTCCAAGCAGGACCTTGAGGAGAAGCCCGAAATCGATCCGTACGATGTCGGTGGGCCTGATGGGCTTAAGGCGCTCATCGCCATCAAGGTGCGGGACGGGATGAGATCTTTCGTTGGGCATATCGAGGAGATCCGCAACCACGTGCTGGAGGCCTTGCCGAAAAACAACATCGTCAAGAAGGATCTCGCCGCGAAAATCCACCTCACGGCACGCCTCGCAAACCGCGAATTGGAAAGCCTGGTGCAGTTCGTCCGGCCGCATCCGAACGACAGGCATACCATGACCTCGACCGAATTGCCGGCGAAATCCGGTTGGGAAAAGGTCAGCCGGTTGCTCTACAAGATGGGCAGCGAGACTTCTTGGCCTGACAAGGCCGAGCTTCGGACCTGGCTGGAGACAGAGGTCGTGCCGCTTCTGAACTGGGTGGATCCCGAAAAGGGCGACCCGGTCAGGCCGGAGGTCAAGGCTGATGTTGCAAAGGGTGTGGTCGCTTCTGCCAAGGTTGTCGCGGCCACTTCGGCCCCGGCTAAAACTTCGCCCTCGCCTAAGGCAAAGTCATCGAGCAGGCCATCTTTGGAGGAGAACCTGGCGAGGCTCACGGATGGATTTACCGCCATCATGACCGGTGAATTCAAGGTGCCTGCATCTGACGATGGCGCCATCCCTTCGGTGGCCGAGGCGCTTGCAAAGCCTGAGAAGCGCTTTCAACGCCCGGCGTTCATCGACAAGGTCAAGCGCACTTCGCCACCGACGACTGCGGTATGAAGCGGCAACGAAAACTGGAGGGCTGGATGTCCGGCCTTTCCATCAACATCGAGAGGGCCGCTTGTCGGCCCTTTCTCAATGACGGCGTCGATCCGACACGTTTATCGCTGAGGCGGTTGCCTCGCACTTGCCGCAGGCGCTCAGGCGGCCTCGGTTTGGAAATCGCCGTGAGCCCGGCGTTAACCTTGTACCGGCTTCGTTCTCTTTTTGCAGTCCGGGACCTTGAGCCCGGCCTCGGGTCCTGCCAGGTTGCGGCTGTTCCGGATGTCCGGGACAAGACGGCCCCTGCCAGTGTTTGCACCACCGACAAGGGCCTGACCGTCAACCTTGTCTAAGAAGGAATCGGGCTATGAGCACGAATACCGTTTCTGTTCCCTATGGGGAAGTTCTTCGTTCTATCACCAGCGCGGCTGATGCCGCCGCAGCTTCCGGATCCCGCCCGCGCCCGTTCGGCCTTGGCCGCAACGCGGCTCCAACTGCGGTTCGCGAACGGGCGGTGCTGCGCCGTCATCCGCATCTGGTTCGCTTCGCTGACGTCGAAGCCGATCTCGATTTGCTGATCGACCGCGCAATTGCCGCCGTTGCCGACGGCGAACCGATCGAGGACGCGATCCTCGGCCACTATGTCCACATCGCCTCGCTGGTGCGGGCCGTCTCGTTCCGGGAAGGCAAGCTGCTGGAGCAGGCGGTCGAACGTCTGGCGAAAGCCAATCCCGACATCCTCGTCTTGACCCAGTCCCTGAAACTGCCGCTGGTCAAGGCCGCCATGGAAGCAGTTGCCGGAAACGACTGGTCGAGCCTCGACGGCGTGAAGCTCGATTGCGAAGCCCCGGCCAAGGGCAGCTACACGCCCGACCTCATCATCGTGAACCGAGCCCGGCACACGGCCTATATCCTCGACGTCAAACGGTCGCTCGCATCCTATGGCGACACCAGCCGGCTCGAAGAGCTGAAGCTCAAGATGATGGCGTCGGCCATGGTCCTGCCGGACTGGCTTTACAAGAACCAGAAGCGGCTGATGGTCGATGCGGTCGAGGTGGCGATCGTCGACGGCGCCAGCCGACCGAGCGATCATGCCACTGGCATCTGGGCGCTCTCCGAGATCGACGACCTGCTGGAGATCGATGGTGTGGCCGACTGCATGGCCGAATTGCGCCTGCGCTTCGGCATCCGGGTGCAGCAGCTTCTCGAAGCCGAAGCGCGCAAGGCTCTTGGTTTGGACAGGGTGCCTGTCATGGGTCCGGCAGCGATGTCCTCGGCTGTGACCGCGGCGCTCCATCCGCGGATCAATCTCAATGGACCAAGCCGGAGTTACGAAGAAGATCTGGCTGCCCGGTCTTGCGACGATGACGATCTGCGCGATCGCCTCGATGATGACGGCTTCAGGGACGCCGATGAAGCCGAGGATGATGAACCGGTCCCCATGTTTGTCCGGGTTGGCTTTGCCCGGCGCCCTCGGCACTGATCGAACACGTCACCCGACTGCCGTTGATGCCTATTGCCTGAGGACCCTCAACACAGTGCCCTGACGCTTGCCGTCAGGCGCCTGATGTCGACCGCCAGTGCGACCATCAGTTCTCAAGGCAGCGGCTTTCTCACCCATTCCATCTCTCATTGACGCTGGACCCGAGCGTGGTTCGGCGAAGGAGTTTCCATGTCTTCCGACATCACCCCGGATGTGCCGCCGCGCATCCGCTGCGAGGCGATCAAATCGTCCTCGACGTCACTGAACCCTGTCTGCCATCATTCGCATGGCACCGTCCTCCGCTATCCCCGACCTGCTCGTCATGATCCGCCCGCTGACGATCCGGCCTTCCTGATCGGACTGGCGCTTGGTCATGTCAGGCAGGGCGATGGTCTGACCGGCACCGTGCCGGACACAGTCATCAGCCGACTGCAGGCGCAGGCCGAGCGTGGCAATCCCGCCTGCCGCCTGCTGCTCGATTGGCTCGGTAACCGCAACCGCAATCTCGTGGCTCCGCTTCAGTCGGATACAGACGATCCGAGTCCAGCCGAGCCCCGTCCCCTTCGTCGCCGGATCCGGGAGCGTCGCCAAGCCGCGCCGGGGAGCTTGAAGAAACACACATCAAAGAATGCGGGGGCGTCCGATCCCAAAACGGCAATTATTGCCGCGATGACGGAGGGCCGAATCGATGAATAAACTCGCCCGTCTTCTGCTGCGCCGTCTCGACCATGTTGCCCGCCGGGAAGCCCAGCGCAACGCCCATGCCAATGGGCTTCTCGCCATGAAGATCGTCGAGGTCGATGGTCATGTTCTCCGCCGCTACAGTCCCGCATTCGATACCGATCGCATGAGCGGTGATCGGGATCGTGACCTCGCCTGGATCCGCCGCACCTTCGCGGCCTATCTTTTGCCGCCGGCTCAGCAGTCCGACATTGTGGTGACTGAGGGGAAGGCGTCGACAGCGTTGCTGCCGTCGCTCTACCGGCCAGGTCAAGCCACAGCCGATGATCATGCCGCAGCAGCCGATCACAGACGCCGTGCCTATGCCGTCGGTCTTGTTGGCCGGGCGGGCCGGGCACCGCTGGTCAGTAACGTCGTGGCGGCTCTGGTGCTGGCCCGCGCGATCGAGAATACGCGCATGCCGCTTGCCAGGATCGTCCAGACGATTGCCATGGCGGCGCCCGTGGTCAGCCTGCACGCACCCGTGCCCGGCTTCGAGCGTGCCATGCGGCGGTTGATCGAATTGCCGGGCTTTCTTCCCGGGGCTGTTCCGAACGGCATCGACGGTGACTATGTCTATGACGATGGCAGCTTCGCGGTCGCCGAAGGCACGGGGCGTCCGTACATTCAGTTCATCGGCGAGTCGGTCCATCGCCTGACAGGCGCCACGCTGCAGCGGCGACTGGTCAATGCGCTGACGCGGGATTATCCGGTCGTGGCCATCTCGGAGACGGCGCAGCACATCCCATCCGAAATCAGCATCGCTGCCGATGTCGCCCTGGTCGGCGGGTTCCTCGACTACCCCTTCATCAGCATGATGTTCGAAGCCATGTATGGTGACACCGGTCTGGCGGCGCTCACGCGATGGACCAATGCCTATGACGCGCATTATCTGACCATCGATGACGTTGTGCTGGCGTTCCGGCCGGGTCGCGGCGCGTCCGAGGTGCTCGACGTGCTGGCTTCACTGACCGAGCGCAATCGTGTGGCCGCTCGCGATGGTGATGATGACGACGACGAGCCAGCATCCAAGGCCACCGGAAAATCCTCGAAGTCGAAACAGGATAGGACGTCGCCGGAGAAATCTTCCTCCGGAAAAGACAGTGGCGGCGGATGGAAACGTGACAAGCCGTCGGGTGCCGAGATCATCCAGCCGGAGCTCTGGGGGCCGGGGGAAGACGACCACCCGTCGCTGATGGTCGAGACGCTCTCCGGATACGGCAAGGCCAAGACCTGGGCGCTGGATCTCAAGGCTGATCTGGCCGATCACAGGGCAGGGGCTCTCGCCTGGTCGGACATGAGCACCAAACTATTGCTGCACGGTCCACCCGGGACCGGCAAGACGACGTTTGCGCGGGCGCTGTGCAACAGCCTGCAAGTGCCGCTGGTCGTGACCTCTGTTTCTACCTGGCTGCAGGGCGGCCACCTCAACGATGTCATCGCCAAGATGACCAAGACGTTCGCCGAAGCCCGCGCGATTGCCCCGTCCATTCTGTTCATCGACGAGATCGATGGCATCGGTAAGCGGCAGCCGGCAGAGCGGGAATATGCCGACTATTGGAATACGATCGTCAACAAGGCGCTGGAGCTGTTGGACGGGGCGGTGAAAAGCGAGGGCGTGATCATCGTCGGTGCGACGAACAGGCCCCAGGAGATTGATGATGCGATCAAACGCTCCGGGCGGCTGGAGACCCATATCGAAATCCCCATGCCTGATGTCGCAACGCTTGCGGCCATCTTCATGCATCATCTCGGTGACGATATGGCGGTGCTGGTTGGCGATGCTGGAAAACCGAACGGCGAGGCTCACGACGAGGTGGAGGCGGACGCCGCGGGAACGCATGTGGAAGGCCCGCCGCCACCAGAAAATGATGCTGACACAGCCAGCGATGCACACGGCTCAGGTGAAACCCGGAAAGGAAGGACGACATGACAACGACATCGAAGCATATCGAACCGGGCACTCCTGACGCTGCCGCTTTGGTGCTAAAGCGGCTGGCAACGAGGGCGATGGGCCTGACTGGCGCCGACATCGAGCGGATCGTTCGCCAGGCGCGCCTGAAAGCCCGACGGGAAAAGCGGCCGATCCGCTATGAAGATCTGGAGGAGGGCATCCGGATGGATCGGCCGCAGGTGCCTTACGATCTGCGCTGGCGCTTCGCGATCCACGAAGCCGGACATGCGGTCGTCCATCATGCGCTGCGGCTCGGCACGATCCACGGCCTGAACATCGACACATCCGGAGGCGGTGGCTATAGCCAGCTCGGATTCACGGCATCGGGGAGCGATACGCTCGGCTATCGCGAGGATATGCTTGCGATGTTGATGGCCGGACGGGCAGCCGAACAGATTGTGGTCGGTGCGGTCTCCTCGGGCTCCGGCGGCACTGAGGACAGCGATCTCGCGCGGGCAACGAGACTGGCGCTTGCCATGGAGCGCTCCCTCGGCTTCGGCGCGATCCAGCCACTGCTCTATCGTGATGACAAGGACCCGACCGCCGTGCTTGACAGCAATCCGGATCTCGCGGCGCGCATTCATGCACGATTGGAAAAGGCGCTGGCGCGGGCAGTCGAGGTTCTGGGCGAGAACAGGGACAAGCTCAATGCCCTCATCAAGGCCCTGTTCGATGCCCAGGCCTTGGATGGAGGTGCCGTGACGCAGCTTCTCAGGCAGGGTGATCGGACGGCTGGAAACTGACAGCATGCCGTCCGACCAAACGGCGCCTGGCGCCCGGTGCTAGGGCAATGATGTGACCTGATCTGGCTTGAGTTGGCTTGAATTGCGGACGACTTGTCTCAGGTCGCCCGCAATCTGAGACAAATTGCGCTCATTTGATTCCGTGGTCTGGACTTTTGATTCAAAGATCGAGGAGGCTGATTCAGCAACGGCGTTTGCCTCGGGGTAACTTGTGTCGATGCGACATGACGTGCCCGCACGTTGAGCCAAATTGCGCTCTTTTGATTCAAGGTTCCAGGCCGCCGATTCTCAACTCTGGAATTCCGATTCCGCCAAACGGCGCTTGCGCCGGTCAGCCGGTCCTTCGACCATAGGGGAGGCCGAGGAGTATGAGGGTGGAGATCATGAGTATGAAGATGGCAAGGCAGCGGCAGAAGGCGCTTCGTGATGCCAATAGGAAAGCACGGCGGCCCGATCGGGACGACGTCGCGAGGGTGGCGCTGTTCTGGCTCATCCGGCGCGCGGTCGAAAAGGGCCAGGAGGCCGAGCTTGAAACGTTCCAGGGCGTGATCGTCTCCATGCTGACCGAGCAGGGCTTCGATGAGCGCGAATGCGATGCCGTCTTCGATGACCTCGTCGCCAAATACCGGTCCGGTGGTCTTCCCTTCCGCAGGAAGCTCCATCTGCTCTTTCCGGACCGAAACGAACGGGAGACGTGAGCCGTTACTCTATCGACCCGGCGACGTTCTCCACCATCCTCTTCCCACGGTCCTCGCGCCAAACGGCGTTTGCTCATTGGATACCTGCTCCCCCCATTACCTCGTAAAACGCCGTTTGATTCTGAATCGGATTTCCAGAGTTCGAAACCGAGCTCAGCCCGATGTCGCACTACCAGCCGAACAAAGTCCGACCGGAAATCATTTCCGCTCGGGCTTCACTTCTTGCCTTCTCGCGCCCATGGCGGCGGCTGCTTGTTCTCGATCCACGGAAGAAGTTGCAGCGGCTTCGATTCGACGGTCGACGTAATGATTGGGTAGTGCTTGAGGGCGCTGCGCATCAGCGGAAGGCCGGCCGGGTTCGTGTATCGGGTATTCGTTTCACTGCCTTCGCTTAATCGCCCCGAGATGTCATCGATCACTTCAGATGAGACTCCGGCCTGCTTCAGGGTGTCCGCCATCCCATGGCGAAGGGCATGAATGGCTCGCTCCCACATTTTTTCGCCAAGCGCGCCCCGCATGACAGGGATGAAAGTGTCGTAGAAACGGTCTCCTGGATCGTTATCCGTCTTATCCGAGAACAGGTCTGGGAAGAGAGCTTCGTAGCCTAGTCCCTTGATCGCCTGATAGTAATCGAGGAAGCCCAATCGGATCAATTCGTCGGGCATGGGCAGCAGCCGTTTTGATTGCGCGGTCTTCAATCGCCTGATGCCATTGGTGCGAAGGAGGATGACATATCCGTCCTCGTCCTTTGCAATGTCGTCAACGGAAAGTCCTGCGAACTCTTTGCGTCGCGGCCCCAGGTAAGTGAACAGGATCGGCAGATAATAAAGCGAATCGTGGAAAACTTGGCTGCCCGGTTTTCTTCGTTTTCCTCGCAGATGATCCAGAGAGCCAGTGTAGACGGGGCTCGAGAAAATCGGAGCGATGTCTTCCGGTTTCGGTTTGTATTGCTGGTGACGGATGTCTCCTGCTTTGGGCTTTCGTGGACGCAGGCCTTCAAAGGTCCAGTTTTCGATTTCGAACCCGTGGCCTTTCAGATGCTTCAGGAAGTGCTGTAGATTTCCGAAGTGCTTTCGGATCGTTCCCGGAGCCAGACCAACCTTCGCCTTGGTTCCTGAAATCTCCGCAGCCTTACGCAGTCTGTCGCCTTCCGCACGAAGTTCCGGCGCTGACATGACGCGCATCCTGCTGCTTCTGCCCCAGTCCGTCGGAATGTGATTGAAGTGCTGGCGCAACTGCCCAATGTGGTATTGTTCGATCTGCCCGGAATGCTCTACCCCATGCTCGATAAGCACCGACTTGAACATCCGAACCAGCGCCATGGCATCCCGCCCGGTTTCAGTTGTCCAATCCTCGCCCATGTTGTCGATGAGCTTCTCACACTCCTGCTCGAAGTCGGCAATAGGAACGACCCTCTGCTCGGCACTGGGAGCTTTCGGCTGTGCCGTGATTTTCTCCGGGCGCGGTGTGAGATCCAGATAAGAGACGCCCGGCTCTCCTGAAATGATCTGCAAAGCCGATAAGGACGATTGTTCATCGTGCCGCGTCGGCGGCTCAGGCGCTGCAGTTTCAGGAACGACAACCTCGGCAATCGGCGTGATGGCTCTTTCGCCGCCCGTGAACTCGCTCTGGCTTCTATCGACAAGCTCGTGCCGCTCATCGATGTCGAGGAGGGCAGCAGCGCGACCCTCAAAGATCTTCGACATGGCGCGCTGACGATTAGCGACAGTGTCGTCGATTTCGAAATTGTAGATCAGTCGCCGGATGCCGTCTTCAAACCCCGGGCTGCGTGCGATGGCCAGTTCGCCCCGGTAGTTCGCCCTGATGGCGTCGATGTGCGAGATCGGGACACGATTGTTGAGGAGATAGGTTAGGCCCGCGCAACCGCTCTCCAGCGTCAGCTCAGTCCGGCTCCCGAACTTCGCGACGAGCTGACAGGCCCAACCGGCCTCGAGATCGAGTTCCATCTCCTCGACATTCCCGCCACGGCCGTTGCGCCGGGCAAGCGTATTGATCTCGTCCAGTCGCTCGAGTTCCTTGTCGCGCTCATGCTCGAACAGTTTCTGAAGCTGTTGCTTGGACATCATTTCCTTCGAGTTCAACTTCAATTCGGCCAGTCGCGTGTTGAGCTTCCGGCCAATGATCTGAGCCTTTCTATGGTCGGAACAATGAAGGCTGAGTGAAAGGCGGCTACCGGGACCGCAGTTGATGAGAGCGGCCGGGACGCGTGGCCGCCAATAGAAGATGTTTCCGCGGCGGATCAGATTCTCGACCTCGTGGCGCACGGCCATGACGAATGCCCTGTCTTTGCCCGGAGCTTTGTCCCTCGCGCTTGAACGGCGTGGGCATCACCTCTGGACACCAGTTTTGGGCATCAGGTCGCCAATGATGCCAAAACACTATCCGGCACGACTGGAGAATCAAGGAACTAAGGGCTTTTAGGGAGAAATGGCTGGGGAACCTGGATTCGAACCAAGATTAACGGAGTCAGAGTCCGTCGTTCTACCGTTGAACTATTCCCCAGCATGGCTGGTTCCGGCTGGGCCGGTGCCTGTGAGGCGGGCTTATAAACAAAAGGCGGCGAGATGCAAATGGTTTTTTCGGGAAAAATTGCATCGGCCGTTTCGCAGGGTTGGGCGTCGCCGGTCGGCCGCAAAAAGAATTTGGCGAAAGGGCCGGGCGCTGGTAATGTCGGGACAACGAAGATCGAGAGAGCGCCTGCTTGCAGCAATTTGAGCTTTGCGCGGCGCCATAGGCAGTAACGTGAACGACCCCGACAGCGGCGAAAAGCCGTCCGTTTCCGGGGCGCAAGATGCGGGCAATGCGGGGCGGCCGAAGCGGTCGCGCCGCCGCAAGGGAAAGCAGAAGGGCGCCATGAGTCCCTCTGCCGCCCAGCCGTCCGCAGGCCAGGCAGCCGGTTCGTCCGGCCTTGCCGAGCGCCCCCAGGCCGTCCCCGGCGGCACTACCGCGCGCCGCAACAAGCGCCGCAAGCACGGCAGGGGTGCCGGCGGCGAGAACGTGCGCCCACTCGCGCCCGTCGGCCAGCGCGAGACGCTTCAGCAGGATCAGCACCACGGCGAAGGCCGCAAGGCGCGCCGCAAGCACCGCGGCCGCAAGGCCGCCGCACGCGCCGCTTCGCCCGCCGCCGAGGCCGGCATCGCGGTTGCCGCGCCCGTCGCCCCGCCGCGGCCCGCCCACCAGCCCGAACAGCCCCGGCGCGATTTCGCCCCGCAGCCGCGCAGCGGCGAACGGGACGGCTACGACGCGCCGCTCTATGCCGCGCTCGACCTCGGCACCAACAATTGCCGCCTGCTGGTCGCCCAGCCGACGCGGCCGGGCCAGTTCCGCGTCGTCGACGCCTTCTCGCGCATCGTGCGGCTCGGCGAGGGGCTTGCGGCGAGCGGCCGGCTTTCCGACGAGGCGATGGACCGCTCCGTCGAGGCGCTGCGCATCTGCGCGGCCAAGCTGAAGAACCGCAACATCCGCCGTGCCCGCCTCATCGCCACGGAGGCCTGCCGCGCGGCGGAGAACGGCGAGACCTTCCTCCAGCGCGTGAAGGAAGAGACGGGGCTGGATCTCGAGATCATCAACCGCGAGACCGAGGCGCGGCTTGCCGTTTCCGGCTGCTCCTCGCTGGTCGGGCGCGAGGCGAAATCCGTCGTGCTCTTCGATATCGGCGGCGGCTCGTCGGAGATAGCGGTCATCCGCATCGGCGAGAACCGCTCCAGCCGCCTTGCCAACCACATCACCCACTGGACCTCGCTTCCGGTCGGCGTCGTCACGCTCTCCGAGCGCCATGGCGGGCGCGACGTGACGCCGGAGAGCTTTGCGGGCATGGTCTCGGAGGTCGAGGGCATGCTGGCGAATTTCGATTGCCCCGGCGACGTCGTCCATGCGCCGGAGGACTTCCACCTCATCGGCACGTCCGGCACGGTGACAACGCTTGCGGGCGTCCACCTCGACCTGCCGCGCTACGACCGCCGCCGGGTCGACGGCGTGTGGCTCTCCGATGACGAAGTGACGGCCATGCAGGCGCGCCTGCTCTCCTGGGATTTTTCGGCCCGCGCGGCCAATCCCTGCATCGGGCCGGACAGGGCGGACCTCGTGCTTGCCGGCTGCGCCATCCTGGAGGCGATCCGCAAGCGCTGGCCTTCGCGCCGCATGCGCGTCGCCGACCGCGGCTTGCGGGAAGGCCTGCTCACGGACATGATGGCCGATGACGGCGTCTGGCGCCGCGGCCGCCACCGCCGCAACCATCGCGGCGGCCACCGCAACCCGGCAAAGCCCGAAGGACAGGCGTGATGACCAAGCCCCCCATCGGCGGCAACCGCACCGGCCGCAAGCTCGGCCAGAAGGTCAAGAAGACGAAGCTCAAGGCCTCCTCCCGCCGCTGGCTGGAGCGCCACATCAACGATCCCTACGTGCAGCGCGCGAGGCTCGAGGGCTATCGTGCCCGCGCGGCCTTCAAGCTCTTGGAGATCGACGAGAAGCACAATATCCTTTCCGGCGCGCGGCGTATCATCGACCTTGGCGCGGCGCCGGGAAGCTGGTCGCAGATCGCCGCCAAGGTGACCGATTCGACGGATGCCGACCCGCGCGTCGCCGCCATCGACTTCCTCGAGATGGACCCGCTGCCGGGCGTCACCATCCTCCAGATGGACTTCCTCGATCCCGAGGCTCCGGAAAAGCTCATCGAGGCGGTCGGCGGCACGCCGAACCTCGTCATCTCCGACATGGCCGCGCCCACCACCGGCCACCGCCAGACGGACCATCTGCGCACCATGCACCTGTGCGAGGTCGCCGCGCATTTCGCCATCGAGGTGCTGGCCGAGGGCGGGCATTTTCTCGCGAAGACCTTCCAGGGCGGCACGGAACGCGACCTCCTCAACCTGCTCAAGCAGAATTTCCGGCAGGTCATCCATGTGAAGCCCGGCGCCTCGCGCGCCGAATCGGTGGAGATGTTCCTGCTCGCCAAGGGCTTCAAGGGCCGCAAGGCCCGGGAAGAGGCAGAGCCGGCGGACGAGGAAGCCTGATGCTGCTCTACACGACCGTCGGCACCAACGATCTCGAACGCGCCGGCCGCTTCTACGATGCCGTGCTGCCGCTCATCGGCTATCGCCGGCAGAAGCAGGCGCCGGGCGAGATCGGCTATGCGGCGGACGAGGACGTGCGCTGCCGCTTCTGGGTGGTGGAACCCTTCAACCGGGAGCCGGCGACCTTCGGCAACGGCGTCACCATCGCCTTCGACGCGCCGACGCGCGCTTCCGTCGACGCCTTCCATGCCGCCGCCCTTGCCGCGGGCGGAACGGACGAAGGCGCGCCGGGCCTGCGCCCCTTCCACGCCAGCTTCTACGCCGCCTTCATCCGCGACCACGACGGCAACAAGCTCGTCGCCGTGTGCGAGAAGGCGCAATAGCCGCGCTCCCCCTTCAACCTGTCTATTTCACCGCTGCCGTTTCCTCCCGCTGCATCGCCATGCGATGGCCGGAGACGGAGGCGCCGGCGTTCTTTGCCATGGCGAGGAAGGGAAGGATGGCGGTCAGCGTCAGGGCCGAGATCACCATGAAGGCGATCTGGAAATCCTTCAGTTCCAGCCCGGTGCCGGTCAGCGCGTTCTCGATCTCCAGGATGGAGCCGGCGACCGCGACGCCGAGCGCCAGGCTGATCTGCTGGAGCACCGCGCTCATCGAGGTCGCCTTGCTGGCGTCGGCATCGGGGATGTCGGCGAAGGAGAGCGCGTTGACGCTGGTGAAGAAGAAGGAGCGGGCAAAGCCCGCGACGAGCAGCACGCCCGCCATGAACCAGAAGGGCGTTGACGGCGTGAAGAGGCCGTTGACGAAGGTCAGCGCCGCTCCGCAGACGCTTGCGACGAGTAGCGTCGTGCGGAAGCCGGCGAAGACCAGCACGCGCTTTGCGATGACCTTGGTGGTGATCGCGCCGATCGCGCCGGTGAAGGTGACGAGGCCCGACTGGAAGGGCGAGAGGCCGAAGCCGACCTGCAGCATCAGCGGCATCAGGAACGGCACGGCGCCGACCGAGATGCGGAACAGCGTGCCGCCGATGGCCGCGGCGCGGAAGGCGCTGTCGCGGAAGAGCTTCAGGTCGAGCAGCGGCGTCGGGTGGCGCCGGGCATGGCGGACATAGAGCACGCCGCAGAGGAGCCCGACGGCCGTGGCGACGACGCCGATGATCGGCGGCAGCGCCGGGAGGCTGACGACGGAAAGGCCGAACATGGTGCCGGAGGCGGCGATTGCGCTGAGGAAGAAGCCGAGCCAGTCGAGCAGCGGCGGCGCGGCGGCGCGGATCTCGGGCAGGTAGATGCCCGACAGGATATAGCCGACGATGCCGACCGGCACGTTGACGAGGAAGATCCAGTGCCAGGAGAAATAGGTGGTGATGAAGCCGCCGAGCGGCGGGCCGGCAAGCGGGCCGACGAGGGCGGGAATGGTCAGGAGCGCCATGGCCGAGACGAGCTCGGAGCGCGAGGTGCTGCGCACCAGGACAAGGCGCGCCACGGGCGTCATCATCGCCCCGCCCATGCCCTGCAGGAAGCGCGAGACGACGAAGGCGACGAGGCTGTTGGCCACCGCGCAGAGGATGGAGCCGGCGATGAAGACGAGGATGGCGAGGCGGAAGATGCGCTTTGCCCCGAACCTGTCCGCCATCCAGCCGGAGAGCGGAATGAAGGTGGCGAGCGAGACCATGTAGGCCGTCAGCGCCAGCTTCAGCGTGATCGGCCCCACGCCGAGGTCGGCGGCGATCGCCGGCAGCGAGGTGGAGATCACCGTGGAATCCATCTGCTCCATGAAGAGCGCGACGGCCAGGATGAGGGGTACGAGACGGTTCATCGGCAAATCGGGTCCGCGGCCCCGTGCGGGCCGGCCCGTCTTCTGCGCCCCTTGCCGCGATCTGTCAAACCGCGAGGATTTGCCGCCGCCATCACAAGCCCGTGATGCGGGCGTGCCCGCGCCGCACGCGTGCCCTAGATGGAACCGTGGCATCGCGCCGCCGCCGGCGCCGTCACGAAAGAGGAAAGAGCCATGGACGACCCTTCCACGATCTCGCGCCGGTCCTTGTTTCTGGCCGCCGGTGCCGGCACATTGGCCGCCCCGCTGGTGTTCTCCCGCACGCCGGCCCTTGCCCGATCCGCCGAGGACACCACGGACATGCGCATGAGCCCCATCGAGATCCGCAGCTTCAAGCTCGGCAGCTTCCGAATCCTCGCGGTGCGCGACGGCATGCGCGCCTCCGGCAATCCGGGCGAGACCTACGGCATCGGCCAGCCCGCCGAGGCGGTGGGCAGGCTGCTTGAGGACAATTTCCTGCCCGCGGGCAGCTTCGTCAACAGCTTCACCCCGGCGCTGGTCGATACCGGCGCGGAGGTCGTGCTGTTCGACACCGGCATGGGCGAGGGCGGGCGGGAGGCCGGCATGGGCCGGCTTCGCGAGGGCCTGAAATATGCGGGCTATACGCCCGACCAGATTTCCGTCGTCGTCCTCACCCACATGCACGGCGACCATATCGGCGGGCTGATGGAAGGCGGCAAGCCGGCCTTCCCGAATGCGCGCTACGTCGCCGGCCGCACGGAATACGATTTCTGGGTCAATCCGGAGCGCATGGGCACGCCCGCCGAACAGGGCCACCAGGGCGTGCTCGCCAAGGTGCAGCCGCTTGCCGAGCGGCTCAGCTTCATCGAGGACGAGGGCGCGGTCGTGCCCGGCATCACCGGCCACGATGCCTTCGGCCATACGCCGGGCCACATGATCTTCCGCGTCGAATCGGAAGGCAGGGCGCTGATGCTGACGGCCGACACCGCAAACCACTACGTGCTCTCGCTGCAGCGGCCGGCCTGGGAAGTGCGCTTCGACATGGACAAGGCCACTGCAGCAGCGACGCGCAAGCGCGTCTTCGACATGATCGCCACCGACCGCCTCGCCTTCCTCGGCTACCACATGCCCTTCCCGGCCATCGGCTTTGCGGAAAAGGCGGGCGAGGGGTTTCGCTTCGTGCCGGTGAGCTATCAGTTCGATATGTGAACGGCGCGGTCCTGCGATTGCCCCTCATCCGCCTGCCGGCACCTTCTCCCCGCAGGCGGGGAGAAGGGGACTTGGGGCAACGCGGTGCTACACCGCCCTTCGCCCCGCTTGCGGGGAGAAGGTCGCGGCAGCGGGATGAGGGGCAGTCGCCGCCGGCACTTATGGGCAAGCCACTTCTGCCCATTTTCCTATTCCCAATCCGTCATGAACGTGTTACCAGCCCTCGCCAACTTCCAAGAATTTCTTGCAAGCGACCGAGGTGGACAGCTCCCAAAGTTCCCCTTGGTGCGTAAGCTTTACCCTCAAAGGAACTTGGCCCATGGCGCGCATCATCGAAACGGCAACCGGACTCGAAGCCCTGACCTTCGACGACGTCCTCCTGCAACCCGGCCACTCCGAGGTCATGCCGGGCCAGACGAACATCGCGACCCGCATCGCCCACGATTTCGAATTGAACCTGCCGATCCTCTCCTCCGCCATGGACACGGTGACGGAAAGCCGTCTTGCCATCGCCATGGCCCAGGCCGGCGGCCTCGGCGTCATTCACCGCAACCTGACGCCCGCCGAACAGGCCGAGGAAGTGCGCCAGGTCAAGAAGTTCGAGAGCGGCATGGTCGTCAATCCGGTGACGATCGGCCCCGACGCCACGCTCGCCGATGCGCTGTCGCTGATGAAGGCGCACGGCATTTCCGGGATTCCGGTCGTCGAGAACGGCGGCGCGGGCAAGGCCGGCCGCCTCGTCGGCATCCTGACGAACCGCGACGTGCGCTTCGCCTCCGACCCGTCGCAGAAGATCTACGAGCTGATGACGCGGGAAAACCTCATCACGGTGAAGGAGACGGTCGACCAGCAGGAAGCCAAGCGGCTCCTCCACCGCCACCGCATCGAGAAGCTGCTGGTGGTCGACGGCGACGGCCGCTGCGTCGGCCTCATCACGGTCAAGGACATCGAGAAGTCGCAGCTCAACCCCAACGCCTCGAAGGACGCGCAGGGCCGCCTTCGCGCCGCCGCCGCCATCTCGGTCGGCGACGACGGCTTCGAGCGCGCCGAGCGCCTCATCGATGCCGGCGTCGACCTCATCGTCGTCGACACGGCGCACGGCCATTCCCAGCGCGTGCTGGATGCCGTCGCCCGCGTGAAGAAACTGTCGAACTCGGTGCGCATCATGGCCGGCAACGTCGCGACGGCCGACGGAACCAAGGCGCTGATCGATGCCGGCGCGGACGCCGTCAAGGTCGGCATCGGCCCGGGCTCGATCTGCACGACGCGCATCGTCGCCGGCGTCGGCGTGCCGCAGCTCGCTGCCATCATGGGCTCGGTCGAGGCGGCGCAGGCCTCCGACATCCCGGTCATCGCCGACGGCGGCATCAAGTTCTCCGGTGACCTTGCCAAGGCGATTGCCGCCGGCGCCTCGGCCGTCATGGTCGGCTCGCTGCTCGCCGGCACGGACGAGAGCCCGGGCGAGGTGTTCCTCTACCAGGGCCGCTCCTTCAAGGCCTATCGCGGCATGGGCTCGGTCGGCGCGATGGCGCGCGGCTCGGCCGACCGCTACTTCCAGGCGGAAGTGCGCGACACGCTGAAGCTGGTGCCGGAAGGCATCGAGGGCCAGGTGCCCTACAAGGGCCCCGTCTCGGGCGTGCTGCACCAGCTCGCCGGCGGCCTGAAGGCCTCCATGGGCTATGTCGGCGGCAAGGACCTCAAGGACTACCAGGAGAAGGCGACCTTCGTGCGCATCTCCGGCGCGGGCCTTCGCGAAAGCCACGCCCACGACGTCACGATCACCCGCGAGAGCCCGAACTATCCGGGCGCCGTCTGAGGTCGCCAAAGGCCCCCGCCACCCTCTGGAATGCCCGGCTTTGCCGGGCATTTTCGCTTTCGGGCGGCCTCTGATTCCCGTTCCGTTTTTTCGTCTTCGCGCATAAGATGAAATGCCGGCAATCTCGCCGGCCAACTGGGGGACATCATGAGGAAGATACTGGCTGGCGCCCTGCTGGGCCTGGGGCTGATCGCGCCTGCGCAGGCGCAGACGGTCAATGCCGGCACCTACGACGTGGAGGGCACGAACCTCGACGGTTCGGCCTATGGCGGCACGGCGACGATCACGCTGACGAGCGAGACGACCTGCGCGATCGAATGGCAGACCGGCTCGACCACGTCCAACGGCATCTGCATGCTTTACGACAACGCCTTCGCCGCCGCCTATGTGCTGGGCGATGCCGTCGGCCTCGTCGTCTACGAGGTGAACGACGACGGATCGCTGCACGGCGCCTGGACGATCAGCGGCAAGGACGGCTCGGGCACGGAAGTCCTGACGCCGCAATAGGACGGGCCGCCTTCGGCTTGTCGCCGGTACGGTATCCACTTTTCCCCGAAATGCTTTATGCATGCGGTCGAAACGACAAGCCGAAGGATTGCCATGTCTCCCACTGAAGCCACCATCTGGCCGATGATCGCGCATGTCGCGCTGGTCGTCTTCCTCTATCTTCTCCTGTCCGCGCGCCGGATGCGGGCGGTGCGCGAAGGGCGGGCGCGGCCCGAGCAGTTCCGCGAAAACCGCGAGGAGCCGGCCGACAGCCTCCTGGTGCGCAATTCCATCGCCAACCAGTTCGAATTGCCGATGCTCTTCTATGCGGCGAGCATCCTTCTCTATCTCGTCGATGCCGACAATCCCGTGACGGTGGCGGGCGGCTGGCTCTTCGTGGCGCTGCGCTATGCTCATGCCTATGTGCATGTCACCAGCAACCGCCTGCGCTACCGGCGCCCGCTCTTCATTGCGGGAATGCTCGTCCTCGTCCTCCTGTGGGTCTGGCTTGCCGTGTGGCTGGCGCTCACCTGACCGGCGGTAACGCAGAAGTGTTGGGCGCCCCTCCGCGGCCGGCCTATCTTATCCTCCGGCCAGGCAACCGGAGGAACCGCCATGGACAAGTCGCAGATCACGCAGGCGATGATCGATGCCTATGACGAATACACCCACCTGACGCTCGACCGCCGCCGCTTCATGGAGCGCCTGACGGCGCTGGCCGGATCGGGCGCGGCCGCCGCGGCCATCGCGCCCCTGCTGGCCGCCAGTTCCGCAAGCGCCGAGATGATCGCCGCGGACGACGCGCGCCTCAACGCCCGCGATGTCGTCTATGGCGGCAGTTCCGGCGAGATGAAGGGCTACCTCGTCCGCCCGAAGGACGAGACGGGGCCGCTCGGCAGCGTTGTCGTCATCCACGAGAACCGCGGCCTCAACCCGCATATCCGCGATGTCGCCCGCCGCATGGCGCTCGAAGGCTTCATCGCGCTCGCGCCCGATTTCCTCTCGCCCTCCGGCGGCACGCCGGACGACGAGGACAAGGCCCGCGACATGATCGGCAAGCTCGACCCGGCGGTGACGGTCGCCGACGCCGAGGCCAGCCTGCAGTTCCTCGCGGGGCTCGACGGGGCGAACGGCAAGGTGGGCGCGATCGGCTTCTGCTGGGGCGGCGGCCTCGTCAACCGCCTCGCCACGAAGTCGCCGGAGCTCAAGGCGGCCGTCGCCTACTACGGCGCGCAGCCGCCCGCAAAGGACGTGCCGGCCATCAAGGCGGCGCTGCTCTTGCACTATGCCGGCCTCGACGAGCGCATCAATGCGGGGATCGACGCCTATCGCAAGGCATTGGAGGAAAACGGCAAGTCCTTCGAGATCCACGTCTACGACGGCGTCAACCACGCCTTCAACAACGACACCTCCGCCGCCCGCTACGACAAGGCCGCCGCCGACCTCGCCTGGCAGCGCACGGTGGCGTTTCTGAAGAAGAATATCGGGTGATCGGTAGGAGAGGGCGTCTCCAACCTCGCAGCAACGGATCGCCTCATGCGGGCGGCGGGAGAAAAGTTCATCGGGGGAAACTATTTAATATGAGATCACATGATACAGGTGGCGTCCTTTGCGGTGGACGTCTCCCCGACAGCCGGGCGCTTGAAAGTAAATGAGAAAAGCCGTCATTTTTGCCTCGCTACCGATCCTGATTTTATTTTCTTCATATGCCGGCGTTGGGAAGCGTAAATACGACTACCGTTCAGCTCAGATGGATGCGAGTTCCGCTTTTGCAAGAACCGTCGCTGATTTATGCGATATCGAGCCGAAGAAGATCGAGATAAGATCGGTAATACTTACTATCAACGAGGATAGCGCGGGCTATTATTATTCGGCGAAGGCAGACGTTTTCGCTGATGGCGGAAGTGGGAAGATTTACGGGGAAGTCTATAACACATTGAGCATATTCGGATATAAACTGAACGGGACGGATGTTACCGGGATAGATTTCCGCTGTCACAAAATTTAGCAACGGATGGAAAGGCATGGGCGGCTGATCCTCCTCCCGCGCCCCTCATCCGCCTGCCGGCACCTTCTCCCCGCAAGCGGGGCGAAGGGGGTATGCCGCGCCCCTTTCCCCAGGCAAAATCCGTTCATAGGGCACGTCCCCTCTCCCCGCTTGCGGGGAGAGGGTTAGGGTGAGGGGCAATCCTCAATAGCGGGAGCGGGTAGGGGAATGGCCAAGGCGCTTTCCCGTCGGGTCCCTCTCACCACCCCGGCAGGATCTGGTTGGGCCGCAGGCGCGGGATGCGGGGGAAGACCTTCACTTCCGCCTCGGGCAGGTCGTCGGCGGCGGTCAGCGGCGTGATGTTGTCGAGGCACGCGCTGATATGGCTGGTGATGGCGTTGGAGAGCGAGGGCGAAAGGCCCGGCCGCCGCATGATGCCGATCTGCACCGGGGCGAGCGGCGGAAAGCCGTCGGCCTGCGTCAGCACCTTCATGCCGGGCCGGAGCGCCGATTCCGGCAGCACCGAGACCGCCATGCCGGCCATCACCGCCGCCGCGACGACGGTGGACGACCAGCTCGTGAACAGGACCTGGTAGTCGCGCCCGACCGAATCGAGCGCCGCGCAGGCGATCTGCCGCCACTGGCAGTCGCGCCGGCCGACGGCAAGCGGCACCGGGGCGTTCTCCGGCAGGGGATGGTTCGCCGACATCACCCAGCACAGCGGCTCCGTGCGCACCACGTCGGACTGGCGCTGGCGCGGATTGTGGGTGACGAGCGCGATGTCGAGCTCGCCCTTGGCCATCTTCTCGGCAAGGTCCACCGAGGGTTCGCAGACGATGAACAGCTCGACATTGGGATGTGTCTTCGCGAACCGCATGATGATTTCCGGCATGTAGCGGTCGGCATAGTCGTCCGGCGTGCCGATGCGCAACAGGCCCTCGAGGCGGTTGTCGTCGAAGGCGGCGATGGCCTCGTTGTTGAGCCGCAGCATCCGGCGGGCATAGTTGAGCAGCCGGTCGCCCTCGGCGGTCAGCCTGTTGCCGCGTCCGTCCTTCATGAAAAGCTGCTTGCCGATGCGCTCTTCCAGCCGGCGCATCTGCATGGAGACGGCCGACTGGGTCTTGAAGACCCGTTCGGCGGCCCGCGTGAAACTTCCCGTATCTGCAATCGCGACGAAGGTCTGGAGCTGGTCGATGTCTAACGGAGCGGACATGGCGATACTCATAAGATTGTTTGATCGATACTATTAGAAACATTCGTTGGACTGATCAATGGCTTTCTGCAAAAAAGGGATTGTTGAACGATTGTCCCTCCGGAAACCGTTCGACGGGATCTGCCGCTTCGCCCCGACCTCCCGGTGGGCGGCTCTTCTTGCACCAGACCTTGAGCAGTCGCCCGTCCCTGCGGGCGGCATACGATTACGGGCATCGCGCGAAACCCCACCGCAGCATGGTGGATCGCCGGGCCGGAAAGGAGAAATGCCATGCGCATGATCGACCGCAGAATGGAAATCGACGCGCCCGCAACGCGCCGTGCGGCCCCCGGCCTCTTCGAGCGCATCCGCAACGGGGCTTACAAGTTTGTTCGCGCATGGCAGAACCGCCGCGCCGTCAACCGCCTCAGCGAGCTCGACGATCACCAGCTCTTCGACATGGGCCTGTGCCGCAGCGATATCCAGGATGTCCGCTCGGCCGCCTTCGTCGCCGATGCCGGCCTGCACCTGACCATCGTCTCGCGCGAAAGGGCCCGCCGCCACCTGCGCACCGGCCGCATGGATTGATTTCCCGCGGCGCCGCCCTACCTCCCGGGGCGACGTCCCACTTCCCCGCAGGGTGAGAGCCAATAGCCCTGCCGCTTGCCCGGCGTGCGACTCCCAAGGTCCGCGTCGGGCTTTTTCGTCTCAGGCTTTCGGGCCGCCCTGCATGGTCTCGAAGATCGTCTCGATGTTGCGCTGGTAGTCCTTCTGCATCTCCAGGCCCGTGTCGAACATCGTGTTGACGAGGGTCTTCAGCGAATCCGCCGGCGTTCCTTCCGGCGCGTCCGGCTTTTCCGCCGCCGCGGGCTGACCCGCCATGCCGGCCATCATGTCCTGGAAGGCCTTTGCGAAGGGATTGTCGGTGAAGGGGTTGGCGGGCGCTTCCTTCTTCGTGCCGAAGAATTCCTGCGCGGCCTGCGTGAAGGGGTTGGCCGGCTCCGGCTTCTTCGCAAAACCCGTCGCCTCGGCCCATTGCTGCATCATGTCGGCGAAGGGATTGGCGGACGTCGTGCCCGCCCCGGCGCCCGGGAAGAACGGTGCGAGCGTCTGCTTGAAGAGGCCGCCCATCAGCGCGCTCGCCATGACGGGGAGCATCTGCTTGTAGATCTCCTGGCCGATGCCGGTCATCTGCGCGGCCTGCGCGGCGATGGCGCGGGAGACCTCCTTGTTGCCGAAGAGATGGCCGAGGATGCCGTTGCCCTCCGCCATGCCCTGCGGGGTGAAGGCCTTGCCGATATCCTCGAAATACTTGGCGTGCTCGCCCGTCGTCAGCGCCTTCATGAAGGCGGCGAGGTCATAGGGGTTGGCGGCGTTGCGCTTGAAGCCCTCGGAAAAGGCCGGCATCAGCGCGGCCACGGCCTTGGCCGCCTGTTCCTGCGCCAGGCCGAACTGCCGCGCCATCGCCTCGACGGCATTGCCGTTCTGGGCCTGCATCATCATCTCGTAAAGCGAAAGCATGGCCGTCTCCCGTTTGCAGGCATGTGATTGCACTATAACGGGAATTTCGGCCGCGCAAACCGCTTTCTTCAGGGCGGCTCAGTACTGGTATTCGGAAAAGACCGGCTCGACCGAGCGGTTCCAGCGGCCCTCGTAGAGCGCCAGCATGTCCTCGGCGAGCGTCGCCTTCTTGGCCAAAACCTCTTCGAGCGGGGCGAGGAAGACGGTCTCGTCGACGCCGTCGCCGTTGAGCTTCGCACGGGCGGCAAGGCCCTGGCGGGAGATCGCAAGCACCTCGCGGCCGATGTCGAACAGCGGCTTGCCGCGGAATTCGGCCTTGAGGCCTTGCGCCGGCACGGCGTCGCGCAGCGCCGAGACTTCCGCGACGGTCCAGTCGCGGGTCAGCCGCTCGGCGGCATCGAGCGCGCCTTCGTCATAGAGAAGGCCGACCCAGAAGGCGGGCAGCGCGCAGATGCGCCGCCACGGGCCGCCGTCCGCCCCGCGCATTTCCAGGAAGCGCTTGAGGCGCACGTCGGGGAAGAGGGTGGACAGATGGTTCGTCCAGTCGCCGAGGTTCGGTTCCCAGTCGGCGATCTTGCCCTTCAGCGCGCCGGCCATGAACTGGCGGAAGGTGATGTCCGTGCAGTCGCGGTATTTGCCGTCGCGCACGACGAAGTACATCGGCACGTCGAGCGCCCATTCGGCATAGTCGGCGAAGCCGAAATCGGGGGCGAAGGCGAAGGGGATGAGCCCGGAGCGGGCATTGTCCGTGTCGCGCCAGATGTCGCCGCGCCAGGAGAGAAGGCCGTTCGGCTTGCCGTCGGTGAAGGGCGAGGAGGCGAAGAACGCGGTCGCCAGCGATTGCAGCTTCAGCGAGACCTGCATCTTGCGGCGCATGTCGGCCTCGGAGGAGAAGTCGAGGTTCACCTGGATCGTGCAGGTGCGGTACATCATGTCGAGGCCCTTGCTGCCGACCTTCGGCATGTAGCGGGTCATGATGTCGTAGCGGCTCTTGGGCATGCGGGGCGTTTCGGCCAGCGTCCATTTCGGGCTGCCGCCCATGCCGAGGAAGCGGATGCCGAGGGGTTCGGCGACCTCGCGCAGCGTGGCAAGGTGCTGGTTGGATTCCTTGCAGGTCTGGTGCAGGTTTTCCAGCGGCGCGCCGGAAAGCTCGAACTGGCCGCCCGGCTCCAGCGAGATCGCGCCCATGCCGGACGGCTCGGCAAGGCCGATGATGTTCTCGCCGTCCATGATCGGGTCCCAGCCGGTCTTCCCGCGCATGCCGTTCAAGAGGGCCGAGATGCTGGCCTCGCCGAAATAGGGGACGGGGCTGTTGTCCGCCGTAAAGAAGACGAATTTCTCATGCTCGGTGCCGATGCGGAATTTCTCCTTCGGCTTGCAGCCGGCGGCGAGGTATTCCGCCATGTCCGCGAGCGAGCGGATCGGCGTCTGGTCGGTGGTATCACGGGCCATGGGCGTCTTCTTCTGAACGGATGGTGCCCGGCTGAAGACCGGGCCTTGGAAGGGTGCTTGGACCGGAATTAGATGCGGTGCAAGCGAATTCCTTTCAAGGCAGGTTCAAAAAAACCCGTTCGACTTTTCGCCGCATCTTATGTCCAGTCGCCGATCGCCGCCTGGATGACGGCCATGGCCGCGACCGCCGCCGTATCGGCGCGCAGGATGCGGGGACCGAGCGGAATGGGCGTCACGAAATCGAGGCTGCGCAAGAGCGTGCGCTCCTCGTCGGAAAACCCGCCTTCCGGGCCGACGAGGAGGGCGAGCTTGCGCTCCGTGATGGCGGCAAGCGCCGGCAGCGGGTTCTGGCTGCCGTGGCCCTCGTCGCAGAAGACGATGCGCCGCTCGCGCGGCCAGTCGGCAAGCAGGTCCTCCAGCTTGCGCGGCGGCGCGACGCGCGGGATGGACAGGATGCCGCACTGTTCCGCCGCCTCGACGACATTGGCTTCCAGCCGCTCGATGCTGTTGATCTTGCCCTGCACATGCTGCGTCATGACGGGCTGGAGCAGGCCCGCGCCCATCTCCACCGCCTTCTGCACGAGATAGTCGAGCCGGCCGACCTTCAGCGGCGCGAAGAGGTAGTGGAGGTCGGATGGCGCCGGCTGCGGCCGGGTTTCTTCCATGGGCGTCAGGAGAAGGCGCTTGCGGGTGGGGAAGGAGAGTTCCGCGCGCCACTCGCCGTCGCGCCCGTTGAAGACGAGCACGGCGTCGCCCTCCGCCATGCGCAGCACGTTGGCAAGGTAGTGGAACTGCTCCTTCGAAGCCTCGACGGGCTCGCCCTCGGCAAGGCCGGCATCGATGAAGAGGCGCTGCATCCGGTAATTGGCACGCATGGTCCGTCCTTCAGGTGAAGAGCGCGTCGAGGACGACGAAGACGAGGGCCGACAGGATCGCCGAGACGGGCAGCGTCACGATCCAGGCCGAGACGATCGTCATGAAATGCGAGCGGCGCACGAGGTAGCGCCGGCGCGTCTCGTCCGGGTTGGCCGGTTCCTCCTCCGGCGCGACGCGGTTGCCGCGGCTGCGGATATAGTCGAGCCTCCGCCGGGAATTGCGGGTGTACCATTCGCGGAAGAGCCCGACGCCGAAGACGGCGCCGACGGCGATATGCGTCGAGGAGACGGGAATGGCGAAGGCCGAGGCGGTCAGCACCGCGACGGCGGAGGAGAGCGCCACGCAGAAGGCGCGCATCGGGTTGAGCTTGGTGATCTCGCTGCCGACGATGCGGATGAGGCGCGGGCCGAAGAGCAGGAGCCCGAGCGAGATGCCGAAGGCGCCGATGACCATCACCCAGAGCGGGATCGTCGCCGCGCCCGCCGTCCCGAGCGCCGAGACGACACCGTAGAGCGGGCCGACGGCATTGGAGACATCGTTCGCCCCGTGGGCGAAGGAAAGGAGCGCCGCGGAAAAGATCAGCGGGATGCGGAAGAGCGTGCGAAGCGACTGGTTGCGGTTGTCGAGCCCTTCGGCATGGCGGCGCACGATCGGGCGGGTGACGGCATAGGTGGCGAGGCCGAAGGCAAGGCCGATCAGCATCGCCTCGCCGAAGGGCAGGCTGTAGAAGCCGTTGGTTCCGCCGTTGGCAAGGAACGCGGCGAAGGAACCGCCCATCAGCGCCACGAGCACGGGCACCCAGGTCCGCGCCGCCGCCACCTTGTCGTCGCGGTAGACGATGAATTCCTTGATGAAGAAGAGGAAGGCGGCGGCGATGATGCCGCCGAGGATCGGCGAGACCGTCCAGCTTATGACGATGACGGCGATGGCTTCCCACTGGACGCTGTGAAGGCCGCTCGCCGCCGCACCGGCGCCGATGACGCCGCCGACGATGGCGTGCGTGGTGGAGATCGGCGCATTGGCGAGCGTCGCGATGTTGATCCACAGCGCCGCCGAGACGAGCGCGGCCATCATCGCCCAGGCGAAGGTCTCGGGATTCGGGAAGATCGAGCGGTCGACGATGCCGGAGGCGACCGTCTCGGCGACGCCCTGTCCGGCAAGCAGCGCGCCGGCGATCTCGAAGATCGCGGCGATGACGAGCGCCACGCCCATGCTCATGGCCCGCGCGCCGACGGCCGCGCCCACATTGTTCGTCACGTCGTTGGCGCCGATGTTCATGGCCATGTAGGCGGCGAGCGCCGCCGTCACGGCGATGATCGTCACTCCGGACGTGCCGACGGCGAAGCTGCCGGCAATGGCCGTGGCGATCAGCAGGAAGACCAGGGAAATGCCCACGCCCGTCCACGAGCGCAGCACGAACTGCGTCGCCTGCTCGGTGAAGGTGAGTTTTTCGAGGTCCTTGTCCAGCGTCGGCTTGCGAAGCTGGACCTGAGAATTCGGCATTCATGCTGCTCCGGTTTCACCGAAGGGACTACAGAATCCCGGCCCGGGCGGCAATATGAAACGGCTCGTCAGGCGCTGCCCGTGCCGTTTTTCGCGGCGGGCGCCTGCCCGGCGAGGACCTGCCGCTCGAAGGCGAGGAGGAGGGCCTTGAGGCCGGGTTCCTGCACGCGCTCCGCCGCCTCGGCGCAGCTCACCCATTCCGCGCGCCGCTCGTCCTTTTCCGGAAAGTCCTTGCACAGGTCGTCGACCGCGAGCGGAAAGACGCGCACCCGGCAATCGACCTTGAGCCCGTGCGGTAGGCCCTTCCTGTAGCGATAGCTGCCGGCGGCCTGCGCGGAGACGGCGCCCTTGACGCCGGCCTCCTCCCACGCCTCGCGCGCGGCGGCGGCGCAGGCGTTCTTGCCGTCCATCGGCCAGCCCTTGGGAATGACCCAGCGGCCCGTGTCGCGGCTGGTGATCAGCAGCACCTCGACCGCCGGCCCGTCCTTCTTCCTCAGCCGGTAGCACAGCGCGCCGTACTGCTCGCGCACGGGACGGCGGAACATGAGCTGGACGTCGCTGACGATGCGGTTGAGAATGTTCAAGGCGGTCTTCGGTCCTTCGTGGGAAAGTGTATATGACTGTTATCGGCCATCTTGCTTGCGCGAGATTTGCGGCGCAAGTCAGGCCTTCGGGGGAAGGCCGCGCTTCTGCATGCGAAGCTGCGAGATCCGCTGCCATTCGCCGCTGCGTTCGGCCTGGCGGATGGCGGCGGCGATATAGTCCATGTGCGCCTGCGCGGCCGTGCGGGCCGCCGGCCCGTCGCCCGCCATGATCGCCGTGTAGATCGCCTCGTGCTGGGAGAGCAGGTGCCCACGCGCCTCCTCGGAGGAGAAGACGAGGTGGCGGTGGAAGAAGATCCCCTGCGCCAGCAGCCGGTAGCAGGCGCGCAGCGTGTGCAGCAGAACGATGTTGTGCGCGGCCTCGCCCACGGCGTTGTGCAGCTCCACGTCCGTCTCAAGCTCCGCGTCGAAGGAGCCTTCCGCATGGGCCGCGCGCATCGCCTCCATGATCCGCGTCAGCATCTGCCGGTCGTAGTCCGTCGCCCGGCGGGCGGCGAACTCGGCGGTGATGCCCTCCAGCTCGCGGCGGTATTCGATATAGTCCTCCGTCGCGCGCTGGTGGCGGGCGATGAGGTCGACCACGGGGCGGGAGAAGACCTGGCCGATGATGTCGGCGACATAGGTGCCCCCGCCATGCTGGCTGACGAGGAGCCCGCGGTTCTCCAGCTCCTTCAGCGCCTCGCGCAGGATCGGCCGCGAGACGTCGAAGCGGCGCGAAAGCTCGCGCTCGCCCGGCAGCCGGTCGCCGTCGCGCAAAATGCCCTCCAGGAGCAGAAGCTCGATCTGCCGCACGACCTCGTCCGAGGTCCGGCTGTGGCTGATGCGGGAAAAGAGGTCGAAGGCGCTGTCGGTCACGCGCGGAAGTTTAGCAAGTCGGCCGGAAACTGGTCAATAATCTTGTCCACTCGGTGGACCGCGCGGAAAGCCGTGCGTTTTCCGCTTGCTGCGTCAATGCGCCCTATCTGAACCGGCCTGACATTTGTTAAGGATGTGCTGTTGCATCATTAGGGGGACGATGCCGCATGGCAAAGGGCAGTTTCGCCTTTCCGCAGGCGAGCGCGCGTGCGCAGGCGCTTGGGGAAATTCACGCAAGGCCGTATGCGCTGGTGCCGTCGCCGCGCGTCATCTTCCAGCTCGCCTTCCTCACGGAGGGCGGCTCGGCGGTCGACCATGCCGTGATGGCGGAGCTGTCGCGCTCGCGCGGTATTTCCCCGCCCGGCCGCGATTCCAGCCACCATGTCTTGAGCTGGGGGCAGGGCACGCTCCGCTGGGAGCGGCACACGGAGTTCTCCACCTATTTCTGGGATGCTCCGGTGCCGGAAAAATTCGGCGCCGAGGTCCCCGTCCATCCCTTCGGCGACAGCTTCTCCCCGCCCGGCACGCTGATCTCCGGTATCCGTCTGGAAATCCGTCCCGACACGATGGAGACGCGCGAAGCCATCGCCACCTTCGATCCGACGAGCCTCTGCTACAGCGAGATCAAGAACGGCCAGGCGATCATCGTCACCGACTTTCGCCAGAACGGCGACGGGCTGACGCCGATCCTCGTCATCGACCGCGGCATGACGGAGGCGGGGCGCGGCGCGCTCGTCCAGCGCCTGCTCGACATCGAGACCTACCGCACGCTCGCCATGATGGGCCTGCCGCTCGCCCAGTCGCTCTCGCCGGACATCCGCCGCATCGAGGACGGCCTGACGGGCATCACCAACGCCATGAAGCAGCACGCCCGCGACAAGGCCGACGAGCTCCTGACCGAGATCACCCGCCTTGCCGCCGAGCTGGAGGCGAATGCCGCCCTCAGCCTCTACCGCTTCGGCGCGAGCCGCGCCTATTACGGCATCGTGCAGGAGCGCATCCGCACGCTGGCCGAGACGGCCGTGCCCGGCTACGAGACGCTCGGCTTCTTCCTGGAGCGGCGCCTTGCGCCCGCCATGCGCACCTGCCAGTCCGTCGAGGAGCGGCAGGCGAACCTCTCGCGAAAACTCGCCCGCGCGACGGCGCTGCTGCGAAGCTGGATCGACGTCGAGCTGGAACAGCTCAACACGACGCTGCTCAATTCCATGGACCGCCGCGCGAAACTCCAGCTGCGCCTCCAGCAGACCGTCGAGGGCCTGTCGGTGGCGGCGATCTCCTATTACGTCATCGGGCTTTTCGGCTATGTCGCCAAGGCGCTGCACGAATTCGGCCTCGCCATCAAGCCGGAGACGCTGACGGGCATCGCCGTGCCTTTCGTCATCGCCGGCATGTGGCTGATGGTGCGGGCGATCCGCAACCGCCACGCCGAGGAGGACAAGCACTGAGGCGTGTCCTCAGCTCAGTGCTCCCAGTAGGGGTGGGAGCCGTAGAGCTCGGCAAGGTAATCGATGAAGAGCCGCACCTTGACGGGCAGGAACTGGCGGCTCGGATAGACCGCCGAGAGCACGACGTTGCGCGAGCCCTCGTAGTCCGGCAGCACCTGCCTGAGCTCGCCGCTCTTCAGCGCAGGCCCCACGTCCCAGGTCGAGCGCAGCGCGATCCCCATGCCGGAGAACACCGCCTCGCGCACCACTTCCGAGGAATTGGTGTAGAGCGAGCCGTGCGGGCGGTAGGTGACGCTGCCGTCCGGCCCTTCGAGGCGCCAGACGTCCTGCGTGTGCGGCGGCAGGCAGATGTGGCCCGATAGCTCTTCCAGCGTCGCCGGCATGCCGTGGCGGGCAATATAGTCCGGCGAGGCGCACAGCACACGCCGCACCGGCGCCAGCCTTCGCGCGACCAGCGAGGAATCCGACAGTTCGCCGATGCGGATCGCAAGGTCGAAGCCGCCGCCGACGATGTCGGAGAAGTCGTCGGTCAGCACGAGATTGACGACGAGGTCCGGATAGCTGTCCATGAACCCCTTGAGATGGGGTGCGATGTGCATGCGGCCGAAGGAGGTGGGCGCGGAAATGCGCAGCGTGCCGCGCACGGCGCCCGACCGGCCCGAGACGAAGGCCTCCGCCTCCTCGATGCCGGACAGGATGCCGACGATGCGGTCGTAGAAGCCCTGTCCGGCCTCCGTCAGCGAGATCTGCCGCGTCGTGCGCTGGAAGAGCCGGGTGCCGAGCCGTTCCTCCAGCCGTTTCACGCGCTTGGAGACGACGGCGGGGGAAAGGCCGAGCGCCCGCCCTGCCGCCGACATGCTGCCCATGGAGATGACGCGGGAGAAGATTTCGAGGTCGCCGAGATTTGTCACGCGCCGTCTTCCTTATCGCCGTCTCAGTTGGTCGAGTCGACGATCACTTCCTCGCCGAACTTGCCGTTCTTGGGTTCCGGCTTGTAGGTGGAATTCTGCGCGCGCATCACGCGGATCGGCCGGATATCGGCGGCGATGGCCGCCTTCATGTCGCTGTCGGCGTCGCCGTAATAGATCTTCAGCTTGTGGTCCTTCAGGAACTCGACCTTGTTTTCGGACGAAGCGGTGAAGACGACGTCGTTCATCTTCTCGATGTTGAAGGCCTTCTTGATCGCCGCCGTCAGCGTCTCGCCGCCGCTGCCGCGCGTGCGGCCGGTGATGAAGTAGATGTCGTCGCCGCGCGCCGTATGCAGGTCGATCAGCTTGCGGGCGACGTCCTTCGGGATGGAATACTGGTCGCAATTGTTGGTGTGGATGTCCGTCCAGAAGGCATCCATCTTCAGGTAGTCCTCCGAGGTCGGGGAGTACTTCATCTTGCCGTAATAGAAGCAGGGGCTGGAGAAGAGCACCGTGTCGTCCACGTCGAAACCGACGGCCATGGGCGCCTGGCCCTCCAGCGAGGCGGCGATCTGGTCGACGGAAACCCAGTGCACCGGCGCTGTCGCGAGGATCTCGGACGTGGTGATGCCCGGATTGAGGTTCGACACGTCCTCCGCGAAGGCGGGAGCCGCCAGAAGCAGAAGGGCCGAAAGGGCGGTGAGCGACCTGCGCATGGTGTTTCCTCTCTCTTTTCTTGTTACGGAGGCGTCCGCGATGCCGCCGAGTCCCCGTCGTGCGACTGTCGCATTCGCTGCCGGGAGGGTCAATCCGCCGCCGCGCGGGGGCCATATTTGTCCCCCAGGTCGTGGAGGCAATTGTTGCCCGGGCGGACAAAGTGCTTACTATTTGCCCGGTGGATCGGTAAGTGGTAAAGAAAAAAGACCACTTCGGGCGGAGGCGAGGCATATGGATCAGATCGGGTTTCTGCAGCCGCGGCCGGCGGTGCTCGCCCGCCGCCGGGAGATCGTCACGGACCTTCTCGATCTCCTGCCGGAAGGCTGCCTCGTGCATGAGCCGCGCGAGCTCGTGCCCTTCGAGACGGATGCCTTCGTCTCCTATCGCCGCCTGCCGCTCGCCGTCGCCCTGCCTGAGACGACCCAGCAGGTGGCGGCCGTCCTCAAATACTGTCATCGCTACGGCGTGCCGGTCGTGCCGCGCGGAGCGGGCACCTCGCTTTCCGGCGGCGCGATCCCGCAGGAGGACGCCGTCGTCGTCGGCCTTTCCAAGATGGCGCGCATCCTTGAGGTGGACTACGCCAACCGCACCGCCACGGTGCAGGCCGGCGTCACCAACCTTGCGATCTCCGATGCCGTCTCCGCCGACGGCTATTTCTACGCGCCCGATCCGAGTTCCCAGCTCGCCTGCACCATCGGCGGCAATATCGGCATGAATTCCGGCGGCGCGCATTGCCTGAAATACGGCGTGACGACGAACAACCTGCTCGGCGTCAAGCTGGTGCTCATCGACGGCACCATCGTGGAACTCGGCGGCAAGGCTCTCGATGCCGGCGGGCTCGACCTTCTCGGCGTCGTCTGCGGCGGGGAAGGCCAGCTCGGCATCGTCACGGAGGCGACCGTGCGCCTCATCGCGAAACCCGAGGGCGCGCGGCCCGTGCTCTTCGGCTTCGACAGCTCGGAGGAGGCAGGCGCCTGCGTCGCCGACGTCATCGGCGCCGGCATCATTCCCGTCGCCATCGAGTTCATGGACAGGCCCGCCATTGAGATCTGCGAGGCCTTCGCCCATGCCGGCTACCCGATGGACGTTGAAGCCCTCCTCATCGTCGAGGTGGAAGGGTCCGAGGCGGAGATGGACGCGATGCTCGCCAGCATCATCGCCATTGCCCGAAGCCACGGCGTCAAGGTGGTCAAGGAAAGCCAGTCCGCGCTGGAGGCGGCGCTGATCTGGAAGGGCCGCAAGTCCGCCTTCGGCGCGACGGGCCGCATCGCCGACTATATCTGCATGGACGGCACGGTGCCGCTCGGCCAGCTTCCCGCCGTGTTGCGCGGCACGGCCGAGATCGTCGAAAAATACGGCCTGCGCGTCGCCAATGTCTTCCATGCCGGCGACGGCAACATGCACCCGCTCATCCTCTTCAACGCCAACGACCCGGAGGACGCCGCAAAGGCGGAAGCGGCCGGCAACGATATCCTGAAGCTCTGCGTCGATGTCGGCGGCTGCCTCACCGGCGAGCACGGCGTCGGCATCGAGAAGCGCGACCTGATGCGCCACCAGTATTCCGACACCGACCTTGCCCAGCAGATGGCCGTGCGCGCCGCCTTTGATCCGCAATGGCTGTTGAACCCGTCGAAAGTCTTCCCGCTCGAAGGGCGCCCCGCCGCATGACGCCGATCCACGAACCGCTCTCCGAGGAGGCCGCCGCCCGCCTCGTCCAGGTCGCCGCCCTCACCAAGTCGCCCTTCGTCATCCGCGGCGGCGGCACGCGCAGCCTGCATGCCGCGCCGGAGGGGGCGGACGTGCTTTCCGCGCGCGGCCTTTCCGGCATCGTCGCCTACAATCCGGCGGAAATGACCATGACCGCCCGCGCCGGCACGCCGCTGGAGGTGGTGGAGGCCGCGCTTGCCGAAAAGCGCCAGATGCTCGCCTTCGAGCCGCCGGACCTGCGCGGCGTGCTCGGCTCCTCCGGCATCCCCACCATCGGCGGCGTCTTTTCCACCAATGCCTCCGGTCCGCGCCGGCTGACGGCGGGCGCGGCGCGCGACAGCCTGCTCGGCCTGCGCTTCGTCAACGGCCGGGGCGAGGTGGTGAAGGCCGGCGGCCGGGTGATGAAGAACGTCACCGGCCTCGATCTCGTCAAGCTGCTTGCCGGCTCGCACGGCTCGCTGGCGCTCATCACCGAAGTCACCTTCCGCCTGCTGCCGGTGCCCGAAACCGCCGTCACGATCCTCGTTTCCGGCCTCAACGACGCGGAAGCCGCCGCCGCCATGGCGACGGCCATGTCGATGTCGGTGGAGGTCTCGGGCGCCGCGCATCTGCCCGAAAGCGTGCGCGGCCGCTTTGCCGGCGGCGCGCTGCCGGAGGGCGCCGCCACGGCGCTGCGCCTCGAAGGCCTTTCTGCCTCCGTCGAGGTGCGTGCGCAAAAACTCGCCGCCGCCATGGCCGGCTTCGGCCCGGTCGCGCGTCTCGAAGCGGAAGAGACGCGCCGCCTCTGGCGCGAGATCCGCGACGCCGCGCCCTATGCCGACGGCACGGCCCGCCCGCTCTGGCGCGTCTCCGTCGCCCCCACCGCCGGCCAGCAGCTCGTCGCCGCGCTCCGCCTCGAAACCGGCGTCGACGCCTTCTACGACTGGCAGGGCGGCCTCGTCTGGCTACGCATGGAAGCGAGCCCTGAGGCCGGGCTTTTACGCCGCTACATCAACGCCGTCGGCGGCGGCCATGCGACGCTCCTGCGCGCCCGGCCGGAGGTGCTAGCCGCCGGAGAGGCCTTCCAGCCGCAGGCGGAAGCCGTGGCTGCGTTGCAGGGTCGGATGAAGGCGAGTTTCGATCCGGACGGGTTGTTCGTGTCGCGGATGATGGGGTGAACGTGGTGACGGAAATGACGTGCTATCAGGCCCACCCCCCTCTGCCCTGCCGGGCATCTCCCCCACAAGGGGGGAGATTGAATCGTGGCACCGCTTCGCCCCAGGCCGATCTCCCCCCCTGTGGGGGAGATGCCCGGCAGGGCAGAGGGGGGTATGCCACCGTCCTCCGCGCGAAGGACCACCGCTGATGCAGACCAACTTCACCCCCGAACAGCTCGCCGACCCGCATGTCGCGACGTCCGAAAAAATCCTCCGCAAATGCGTCCATTGCGGCTTCTGCACCGCGACCTGTCCCACCTATGTGACGCTCGGCAACGAACTCGACAGCCCGCGCGGGCGCATCTATCTCATCAAGGACATGCTGGAGAACGGCCGGCCGGCGGATGCGGAGGTGGTGACCCATATCGACCGCTGCCTCTCGTGCCTTTCCTGCGTGACCACCTGTCCCTCCGGCGTCGACTACATGCACCTCGTCGACCACGCCCGCATGCATATCGAGGAGACCTACAGGCGCCCGTTCTGGAACCGGCTGACGCGCGGCATCCTCGCCGCCGTCCTGCCTTATCCCGGCCGCTTCCGCCTGGCGCTGAAGCTTGCGGCGCTCGGCCGGCCCTTCGCCGGCCTTCTCAGGCGCTTCGAGCCGCTGAAGCCCTTCGCGGCCATGCTGGACCTTGCCCCGCGCGCGGTGCCGAAGCCGTCGCAAGGTGCACGGCCGGGCACCCACCCGGCAGAGGGCGCGCGCCGCGGCCGCGTGGCGATCCTTTCCGGCTGCGCCCAGCCGGTGCTGAAGCCGGAGATCAACGAGGCGACCATCCGGCTCCTGACGCGGCTCGGCGTCGAGGTCGTGGCGCCGGCCGGCGAAGTGTGCTGCGGCTCGCTCGTCCACCATATGGGCCGCGAGGCCGACGCGCTGGCGGCGGCGCGGCGCAATGTCGACGTCTGGCTCGCCGAGGCAGAGCGGGAAGGGCTGGATGCGATCATCGTCACGGCCTCCGGCTGCGGCACGACGATCAAGGACTACGGCTTCATGCTGCGGCTCGACCCCGCCTATGCGGAAAAGGCCGCCCGCGTCTCGGCACTTGCGAAGGACGTGACGGAATATCTGGCGACCCTCGACCTGCCGCAGCAGGAGGCCAAGGGCCTGACGGTCGCCTATCACTCGGCCTGCTCGATGCAGCACGGCCAGAAGATCACCATGGCGCCGAAGACGCTTTTAAAGACGGCCGGCTTTACGGTGCGCGATCCGGCGGAAGGGCACCTGTGCTGCGGCTCGGCCGGCACCTACAACATCCTCCAGCCGGAGATTTCCGGGAAGCTGAAGGCCCGCAAGGTGAAGAACATCGAAGCGACGAAGCCGGACGTCATCGCCACCGGCAATATCGGCTGCATCACCCAGATATCCACCGGGACCGCGGTGCCGATCCTGCACACCGTTGAACTGCTCGACTGGGCCTATGGCGGGGAGCGGCCGGCTGCAATAAAAATGCCGGCCTGAAGGCCGGCATGCGTCGTCTGCGACGTGGGTGGATCCTCGGGTCGAGCCCGAGGATGACGGTGGGGAGGGGAGGATGCCCACCGCATCGAGCGGTGCGGCATGCGGAACCGTTGCCCGATTCCCCATGCCTTTCTTCTGTCCTCATCCTCGGGCTCGACCCGAGGATCCATCGCCCCCGAGGCAGGCCACGGCCGGAGCCGTGGCCCCGCCCATCAGCCCCCGAAGCCGAACAGGTTGCCGAAGAAATCGACGCCGCGGTCGTTGTAGCTGACGGCGCCCTGCCTGTTGCCGGGACCGACGACGATGACCTTGGTGCCGACGCCGGCGCGGGCGTAGAGATGCTCCACGTCGTGGTTCATCATGCGGATGCAGCCGGACGACAGGTTGAGGCCGATCGACCAGGGCTGGTTCGTGCCATGGATGCGGAAGGCTGTGTCGTGGCCGCTCTTGTTGTAGAGATAGAGCGCGCGCGCGCCGAGCGGATTGTCCTCGCCGCCGGGCTGGAAGGTCGGCAGGATATGGCCCTTCTTGGCCTCGCGGCGGCGCATTTCGGCCGGCGGCGTCCAGCCGGGCCATTCGGCCTTGCGGCCGACCTTCACCACGCCCGACCAGCCGAAGCCCTCGCGCCCGACGCCGATGCCGTAGCGCGTCGCCCGGTTCTTGCCCTCGACGAAGTAGAGGAACTTGTTGTTGGTATCGACGATGATCGTGCCCGGCGCCTGGTCGGTGACGAAGCGCACCCTGGTGCGCTTGAACTTGGCCGCGACCTGCTTCTTGCTCAGCGGCTGGGCGACGAGCGTCACGGCCGGGGCGGTCTCGATCCGCTCGCCCTGCCGCGCGGGAAAGGCGTTCGCCGACGTCGCCGGCAAGGTCCCGGTGACGGCGACGGCCGCCGCCAGCAGGATCGGTGCGTATTTCCGCATTGGTATATCCCTCTCACTTCCTGAATGTGGCGAGGCTAGCCAAGTTTTGACCGATTTCAAGTCGCCTCGCGCAATCGATGACGCGCAGGAGCGGGGTTTTCTTCGGAACGTTGCTTGCAAAAGCGCTGTAAAACGCAGCCGTCCCCCGCAGGCGGACTGCGGGGGACGGTCGCTATACCAGGCTGTGCGCGGCACTTTGCGGCCTCAGATCACGATGACCCTCGTGCCGACATTCACGCGGTCGTAAAGGTCGATGACGTCCTCGTTGCGCATGCGGATGCAGCCGGAGGAAACGGCATAGCCGATCGTCCAGGGCGCATTGGTGCCGTGGATGCGGTAGAGCGTCGAGCCGAGATACATGGCGCGCGAGCCGAGCGGGTTGGCCGGCCCGCCGTCCATGGAGGCGGGCAGGTAGTGGCCCCTGGCGGCCTCGCGCTCGATCATCTCCTTCGGCGGCGTCCAGGTCGGCCATTCGGCCTTGCGGGTGATCTTGTGCGTGCCGGCCCACTCGAAGCCCGGCTTGCCGACACCCACACCATAGCGCCGCGCCTTGCCGTCGCCGAGGACGAGGTAGAGGAAACGGTTGTTGGTGTCGATGACGATCGTGCCCGCCTTGTACTGGCTGTCATAGGCGACGGTCTGCGGCAGGTACATGGGATCGAACTTCGAGCGCACGGCGGTGCGCGCCTGGCCCGTCGCCGAGACCTGTTCGACGCGCGCCACGCCGTCGCGGCGGATGACGCGGCGCTGGACCGCCTGCTGGCGCTGGATGACGCGCCGGGTGGCGACGGCCGGCTGCACGCCTTCGCCGGTGAGCTGCATCACCCAGGGGGCGGTGAGGTCGGGGCTGACGATGACGGGCGGGCGGCTCATGTACCGGTCGCCCGCATGGGAAAGGCCGGGGGCGGCAAGAAGGGCCGCGGCAAGGAGAATGCGTATCGACATCGGACGTACTCGCTACTGATCGTCGCCGGGAATGCGCCGCGAAAATTGGAAGACGGCGCTGGTTCGCCTCGAATGCTTGCACCCTTCGATGAAGCGAAAGGTAAACGCCCGTTCATTCGATATGTGCGATGCGGATAAACCTTCGGGTAGGGTTATTGCCCGCTTTCCAAATGTGGTTGACGAGTGGTAAAGCGGAACAAACGGGAAACGGAGGCGGCAATGACGGAACGGGGACTTCTGGAGGGCACGGACGGAAACATGCGCTGCGCCTGGCACGGCAATCTGGACGACTACCGCCGCTACCATGACGAGGAATGGGGCTATCCCGTCACCAGCGACCATCGGCTCTTCGAGAAGATCTGCCTCGAAGGCTTCCAGTCGGGCCTTTCCTGGCTCACCATCCTGAGGAAGCGGGAGGCCTTCCGCGCCGCCTTCGCCGGCTTCGATTTCGACAAGGTCGCGACCTTCGGGGAAGAGGACATCGCCCGCTGCCTTGCCGATGCCGGCATCGTGCGCCACCGCGGCAAGATCGTCTCGACCGTCAACAACGCCCGCCGCGCGCAGGCGCTGCGCGACGAGTTCGGCTCGCTCGCCCGCTATTTCTGGAGCTTCGAGCCGAAGCCGGAGGAGCGGCCCGCCCGCGTCGACTGGGAGACCATCGCCGCCAATCCCACCACGCCCACCTCCGTGCGCCTGTCGAAGGACCTGAAGAAGCGCGGCTGGACCTTCGTCGGGCCCACAACCGTCTACGCCTTCATGCAGGCGATGGGCCTCGTCAACGACCATGTGGAGGGCTGCTTCTGCCGGCAGGCCGTCGAAGAGCGGCGCAAGGGGCTCGAAAGGCCATAATTTGCGTCTTGTCAGGTAAATAAGGGTTTGTTTTTCAAGCGAATCATGTAGCCTAAGGTTGAGCGGCAAATTCATGTAATGCGAGTTTCGGGGTCAGCGTGCGCTTTGGCGCGCGTGCCGCTTTGTGATGAATGATTTGGCATGTGGGGGAAACATGGCGCCAAACGCATCTGCAACCGTCGATATGCGTCTCGAACGCTGGGCCTGCGGCAAGGCCGAGGAAATCATGCTGCGCGAGGGCTTTCGCCTGATCCGCTCTGCCCGCAGCGGCACCCAATCCGAAATCCGCGAGACGAGCCTCTTGATGGCCCGCGCCATCGCCGCCTCGCTTCTCGAGGCCTCGTCCGCCCACCACACGCCGGCGGAGTAGGGGCGTCACAGTCGTGCCTTGGGGCGTGGATCCTCGGGTCAAGCAACCGTGGAGTCATTGAGAGAGGGCTGTTTGGGATCGGGCGATTGCATTGAGGATTGTCATGAGCTTTCGAATGGTTGCGACCATTGCGAGCTTGAATGGTTTT